>Ga0208904_1000713_pt1 | contig 25651 bp, 24 predicted proteins | sample AntAceMetag02UKB_FD_184774 | JGI IMG/M metagenome (GOLD analysis project Ga0208904, IMG submission 184774) | Saline lake microbial communities from Ace Lake, Antarctica - Antarctic Ace Lake Metagenome 02UKB (SPAdes) (version 2) | ecosystem: Environmental > Aquatic > Non-marine Saline and...
TTACCGAGATTTGTACTTAGATTAGTTATATTTGCATCTAATACTTTTAGTTGATTAGCATAACTACCAACTGTTTTCTTAGCATCACCTTGAACATTACTCATTTTATCCATTATAAAGTTATATCTTAATTGTGTCTTTTCTGCTATACTCATTGATTTTACAACGTCATCTATTCCATTTTTAAAGGCAAATGCTTGTAAATTAGCCTCTGTCATTACTATTCCAAACCTTTTCAAAGGCTCTGTTTCCACTTATATTCACTAAAGTTCGCTACAACTTCAATCGTTCTCTTATGAACTGCTTATAGTTACCTATAAGATTAGACTATATCTCATACCTATAAATAGGCATTCTCCTGTTTCCACTATCAATCGCTTATAGTGTACGCCTTTCGGCTAGTCGTTACACGTTTCATTAACTTCATATCAAGTTAATAACTTCGCTCGGTATTGTCCTTTTAAGGAGTTTCACCGAGTTAAAGAGATTACAGAATAATATTACTACTATTCTAGGCAAAACTACATCTACCTGTTATTCCACTTCTTAAAGCATTAAATGCTTGGTCGTCTGCTACATTAAAGAAACTACCTATATCGACTGCTAGTTGAGAAAACCCTTTTGACATTGTTACAAGGTCACTTGAGTCTAAATCCATACCTTGTAATACTGAACCTGCACTACTTGCAAAACTCTCCATCTGTAAAGTACTTCTACCCATCTCTACACCTATACTCTTAGCCCAGTTCTTTACGTTACTGGTATCACTTTTGAATACAGTACTCAATACATTCTGCATCTCTTCACTGGCACTTGCTAGTTTTAACAACTTCTTAGCTGTTACTACTGATACTGCACCCATAGCACCAAATACTAATGCCGATTGTCTACCTAAACTTTGTATATTTGTTCCCATCTTCTTTATCATATCTGTAGATTTACTTAGCCCTGTAGTAAGACCTTTTGTATCTGCTCCTACCTTTACAAGTAAACTACCTAAATCCAAAGCCATTGTATCACCTCACTTTATAAATTAAGGTGCGAAATTCATCACACCTAATCTACTACTTCCTCTTCTTTCTTTCTTTTTCCATATAGGCTGTTTCTCTATCACTTCTTAAATGTAGAAAAGCTATACCTTCTGCTAGTTGTTCGGTCGTCATTGTCTTTTCAACCTCTAGGGGGTTTAGTTTGAACTCTCTACAGTAGGTATAGAGGCTGTAACGGATTCCATCATTTTCGAGATTTCTTCTAGCTTTTTTATGTCTGACTCAAAACCTGCCCACTCACTTAATTTAGATTGAACTACTTTTACCCAATCTTCCATAACTATATGGTTTAGTAAGAAATCTCTATCTGTCTTTAAGAATACTTTGTTTTCCGTTCCTTTCTCGTATACCAACTCTATAAGTGTATTAACTACCAATTCGCCTTCTGTCTTTAAATTATCTGTCCATATCTTAGCCTTTTGATATAATGTAAACTGTCTTAATTCAACCTCTACATCCCCTAATCCTACTAACTTTAATTCTACCTTTTCTAAATCTAATTTTGAACTTAGTATCTGCTCTCTAATATTAACCATTATCTATACCTCCAATTTTTATTTTAGTTTATTATATTTGTAAATACACTGCACCAGTACTTGTAAAACTTACATCTTCCGTTACAATACTTTCTACATCTGCATTTTCATTATCACTTTCTATTATTGCCTCAAACACCTTACCACTTTCGCTTGTGTCAATATCAAATATCTCTTCGATTATTATTGTTGCACCATTAAAGAAATAGTTTTGTAGGCTTTCTGTTGGGTCATACAATCCACCGATACTTCCACTTACTGATAATAATGTTACTTCTTTAGTTCTAAATCCACTATTGGTCTTTACACTCTCAAATGTTGTTATATCTTCTGTATCTGCTGTTGTGTCACTATTGAAAGTTCTAGCCCAACCTATTGTTGATGTTGTAAAAAAACTACCTGTTGCTGTAATTGCTCCTACTGTTGTATTCTTTAAAACTACAACTCCAATTAACCAATCTATTCTACTTATTTCACTCTCTAATATTGGTGTTCCTGCATCAAAGAATGTTATTGTTTTATTCTTATCGAAATATTTTTTAGTAGAGTCTGTTATTTTATATGTTGTACTTCCAACACCTACTTGAAGTGCCATTGCCTCTGTAGTGAATACAGTTGATGTAATACTACCAACTTTTATCCTACTCTGTTTACCTGCTAAACTCATCACTAACCTCCATTATGAAATTATTGTTGGAACTCCATTACCTGTTATTGATACTGATAATCCAACTTCTCCCTCTACATCTGTACTCTCATTAAAATCCGTAACTAACATTGGTACTGAATAACCATTAGTTCCATCAAGTAATATCTTGAACCAAACTTGCTCTCCTAGTATTTGCTTATCTCTTAGTAAGTTCTGTCCTGCTGATGCAAATTCTCTTAGTCCTTCTAAACTTGAAGATGTATCTAGTAAAGTAACTACTTTTCTTCTAAAGCTATCTCCTGCTGTTGTACAAAATGTTGTTGCATCAAAATTGTCTGCCGTCCTGTCTAACCCAGAACTTCTTAATCCACATAAATCAATGTAAGTTCCTGCCGACCCTGCTGCGTCTGGTGCTATTGTTATTATTGTTCCTTTTCCTGCTACTGCCATTTTAATTCCCCCTAGTTATATTTTTTCAGTAAGGATAGTAAAATAAATTCTACCTTCACTGTCTATTCTTTTGTTATTAACCAACCCATCTCTGATGCTTGTTAATCCAGTTACATTGCCTTTCTTTAACTCTCTATATATATTGATCGCTAATGCTAGTGCTGTATCTGTATTGGCTACTGTATCTCTAACTAATAACCAACTCTGTGTAGCATCTAAAGTATATGATTTAATTAATTGTGTATCTGATGTTATATCTGTACTTCCTAAACTGTATACACTTGCATCTGGATCTGTTACTGTTATCTCTGTAAATAAATTGGTATCAGTTACCAGTCCAAATTTACCATTTAATTCTGTTTGTACTTCATCTTTAACCAAAACTGCCTCCCCATAATTTACTCCCATTGTCTGTATCTCTGCTATTTCCGATGCCGTGAATATTCTATCATTTAATCTTATTTCATCTATTGAGCATGGTGTAGCATCGAATACCCCTGCTCCTATTCTGAAATAAGTAAAACCTGTACCAACTTGTGCTGATCCTCCTGTTGTTTCAATAATACCATCTACATACACATGTATGTCCGGTGAGACCGCTGGATGATTAATGATTATGTTGTGCCATCCTTCCGAAAGAGTAGGTGTAACATTCCCTCCTACTTTTCCTATGTAGGTTAAATTGTCAGAAAGTGTCCTTTCTATTAGTAAACCAGCACTAGTATCATAAAAGCCACCATAATCCTTATAACTTGTACCTCCTGCTGTGGGAACATAAATCCACAAGCTAAATCCAAATATATCTACACTTCCAATTGGACTTGATTGTGTGAAGTAACCACCGTTATACAATGATCCATAAGCGTGGTCAGCTTCTCCATCTTTATCTGGTATTAATATTGGATTTCCTACTTTTGTAAAATCATTTCCATTTCCACTACTATCTAAATAATCTCCATCAAAACTCCAATAACCTATTATACCATTGTCTAATGTATCATCTATGCCTCCTACTGGTGTTGCCATAAAACCACCTCCTTTTACTAAATTCCAAAAATCACCAAGTCAATGGTGCCAAGGGTTTGCAACGAGGTAAATCCTCGTAAAATGGATATTTTATCCATTATTCTTTATAATTAAAATAAGGGAGGGTAGACATTGTATTCTACCACATCCCTACTTAAGTATGGTACATTTTGTCAATAAAATCAACACTTATTTGATATTTATTTTAATTTATTCCTACTGATATTTCTCTTAAATATTGACCTATTTGTGATGATAACTCCCTTAAGGATTCGGGACTACTCACGATATTCCCTGCATTTATATTCGAGGTATAATAATTATGGGTTATATTCTCGGATGTTGATCCCACAGCATATGAAATTTGAGAATCCTCACGAAGATAATTAATTTCATCCGTCATATTCAACATAGACATAGCACTATCTAATTTTAAAGCACTAAGCTCTGTCTTTGCCGTTATACGTCCAACTTCTTGTGCCATACCTGCGATTTTAGATAAGTTAATTCCTTCGCCACCCATAGCCTCTGTTAGCATGGTGTTTATCTTAAGGAAATCATTTTTAAATTCATTATCTAATAACTTCTTAGTAATACTGTCCCCCAATATGTCAGACAGAGAACCTCCTAGTATATTGAATCTAGCTCTAAAATCTTTCTCCTTAAACATATCTTGCATAGCACTACTAATATCTGAACCAAATTCGCTAACCATATCACCAGCGTCTGATATTTTACCACCTAAAGCAACCCATATACCTAATGTTTGAGCTGTAGTCTTGTTTAGTCTTTCTTGGTCTGCCTCCAGTAGGTCTATATTGGTAATTGCACTCTTCATATTGGTCAAGAAAGAGTCTCCTCCGCCTTGTGCACTTGCGTCTGCCCTTGCATTTAAGTAATCAGAGTCTTTTGTTGATAACTTATCGATAAACCCCGTCAGAGCATCATTCTTTACTAGATGAGCTACACTTGCACTAAAATCCCTATAAGATCCCCCTAATAAATCTAAATGGTCATTTACATTATCATCTTCTTTGAATAAGATATTTCTCATACTAGCCATCATATCATCACCCATAGTTTCAGCAAAATCAACATCGCCTTTCATCAACCTCTGATGTATATCGCTTCTAGCAGTCCATTCCTTTTCCATCAACTCGCCTGTTTCGGCATTCATCTCTACCAAGAATCCAAAGTACCCCTTAAATACCTCTTTTGAGGTCTCTATTTCGTCTATAGTATTTTTTATTTGATCAACTTCTTCAAGCGTTAAGTTTAAAGCCTCTCCTTGTAAATTAACCGTACTAACAGATAAAGAATTCATCTCTACTATTAATTTGTCTTTAGCCCTAATTAGTCCATCTGTGTCAGACTCTAAATTTCTCAACTTCTTGAAATTCTTTGTACTTATTTCCATACCGTCATATGCTGAATTATTTCTGTATATTTGAACTTGCTTGTCAAATTTATTTTGTGATAAAATTACTTCTTTTTGTTTTGCATCTATAGCAACTTTATATTTATCAGAAGCATCTACTAATGGTTTATACCCTTCCGTTAGTATTCGCTGCCCTCTATTAACACTGATATTGAATTCTTCTCCCGTAGTAACAGATTTTAAATCTTTAAAAATACTTTCTTTAGCCTGTTGTTTGGCAAACTCAGTACCACCACTCTTAACATTAGATGCGTAATTATTTGCTATCTCTAGTAAAGTATTTCTCTGTTCATCTAGTCTGGTTCTTTTTCTTAACTCTGCCGTTATAGCCTTCTGCTCGTCTAAATCATCCTTTTGTTGTTTTGCTTGTTCCTTTGCTTTGTCGGCACCGAATAAACCTGCTATTCCACCTAATATTGATGTACCTATAGCCACACCTACATTTCCCGATGCCATACCAGCCATTGCACCTTGTGCCGCACCTCCTAGAAAACCTCCACCTGCACCACTAACACCAGCGAATTGAGTTTGTTGCTTATATTCTAAATCTATCAACTCTTTCTTCTTTATTAGTATAGCGTTTTCAGTAGCTAACTTTTGAGTTTCTGTTACATCCAATTGACCTCTTAGCTCTATTAGACTTAATTCTCTTTCCATCATTACTTTATCATTATCGAACTTTTTATTAAACACTTCCGTAAGTATTCCTGCTCCTGCTGCGTAGTAATTTAGTATATCTTTGCCATCTACTTCTTTACCTCTAGCTAGATTCTCTAGTGACTTAACACCTAAATCCATACCTTGTGAGGTATTGAACTTGCTATCACCAGATAATAATGCTTTACCGTAGTTAGCCATTATATTGACTATCTTTATTCTTTTGTCTATTTGGCTTTGCAACAAAGTATCATTAGCCTTTTCTATTTCGAAGTTTGTTTTGGATATTTCCAACCCTATTCTTTTTACCTCATTGGATTTCTCGTCTGAATCTTCTTTTTCATTAGCTAAGTCTAATTCGTCATTTTGTTGTTTCTTCTGTGCTTGTAATCTTGTAGTTTCAGACTCATATATATCCTTAGCCTTAGTTTCTACACCCATTAATGAGTTTAGTGTATCTCTATAATAAGTAGCTTTCTCACCATTTAACACTATCTCATCATATGCTAATTTATTAGATTCTTTGAGTAGGTTGGCTTTTTCTTTTTCTATAGCCAAGTCAGCACTAGCAAGGGCATTTTTCTTTTGTTGTATCACTAAAGAACTGCCTTCTTGCCGAGCAACAAGTAAGTCAGTTTTAGCTTGCTCTTTTGTTATATCTAAAACAGCCATCCTACTATCTTTTCCTATTTTGTTCCCATTTCTCCAAGCCGTAGTTAGGTCTCGAGTAAGCTTTATAGTTTCCTTAGCCGACTGTTTTTCTGTTATATCTTGATTCAATCCTAAATTTTGTATTTGATACAGTATTTTTAATAGTTTCTCATATGCTTTATATTTCTTTGATCTCACAGCTGTTGTCATACCATCGGAATCAACTGTCCCTTCTAGTTTTTTCATCTTACCCTTAACACCTTTTATTGTGGGGGTATTTATAAGGCTTATACCTGCCCTACTCGCACCTTGTTTAGCCATTTCTAGGCTTATATTTAAGTTAGATTTATTAAGTTTAAGTAGCTCTCTTGAGTGCTTTAGTTTTAGATTCAATAAAGACATTCCAGTCTTACCTAACTCATTCAACTTCTGTTGAGTTTTTAATACAGATGTGTCGGCTAGTGCCTTATTGAGTACGACCTCCCTTTCTTTCCTTTTAACAATTCTCTCCATCATTATATTTAATTGCAAAAGGGTGTTCTCATTCTTTATTTGTAATGACATAAGTCTTATTGTTTCTTTGATAGATGAGATCATATTCTTCTGAGTATTTACACGAGCTATATCACCCTTAGTTATTGCTTCTTTATCCTTAGCTGCGTTCTCGGCTTCTATTGCCACTAATTGGGCACGTTGTATTTCTAACTCTGTCCTATAAGACCCAATGTCCTCTTTGGATTTCCCGGGTGTAAACTCTATTTTTGAAATACTAGCCTGATGTTCTAATAATTTATTATTATCCGCCGTAGCATTATTTATTTCTCTCATTTCAGTCGCTACCGATTTAAAATCACTGGACTTGAAGAAAGCTATAAGACTATCCTCTGGTAAGGTACTATCTTTTGATATAGTATTTATGATATTGAGAAATTCGTCATCAACACCTATTAAAGCATTTTTTAGTCCTGCTAGATTGTCATATGTTCCATTCAGTATATTACTCTTAGCTGTTTTTTCATATAAAGCCTGTATATGGGTGTCGGCTCTTAATATATATGTGTCAAGACTATCGTAATATTCCTTATTCATAGCTGTTAACTCTGCTAGCCCCGACTCGTAATCAGCCTTAGATGTTGTTATTCCTACGAATACCCCAATTCCTTCTGTCGACTTAGCTATCTTAGCGAGCCTTTTAAATGTCTTTATTTGATCCTCAAGTTCTACTACGCCAGACGCACCTTTCTGAGCTTGTATTTTTGCTTCCCCAAACTCTATATAGTTAGAAGCCATATCCTTTATTAGGGAAATTTGGTAGTTATAACCTACTGAATTTTTATCATTATACTTCTTGTCTAATGCTATTAATTTCCGTGTAAGGTCAAGACTCTTTTCTTTGTCTTTGACGAGGTCTTCATACAAGGCTGTTGTTGCCTTCCCATCTTCGGTGTTTTCTAAACCCTTACTCGTTTGCCCTATTCTTTCCAAATCTACCTTCATAGCCTTGCTCTCAGTCATTTTAGTATATATAGCATCAAGTTTCTTACCATAAGCATCGGCATCGGCTAAAGCAGACTCTCTTCCTCCATCTTTAAATAATGAATCCATCTTGGATATATCCAGTAAAGTGTGTTTAATAGCCAATAAAGCATCCTGTGCCTTGGCGAATAATTCACTTTGACCGTCTCCTAGTATGGATATTTCTCCTCCTATATCTATCTCCTGTAGAATATTTAAACTTTCCGTGTAGTCTTTTATTTCTTTTCGAGACTTCTTTATTGCTTTTATGTTCTTGTTAATAGCCTCTGTGTTTGTATTCATCCTCAAAGTATCAGCCTCTATCTTCTGTATCTTTAGTTCTACGGATTTAGCATATACACCCCACGCTACTGTTATTGCCGTTACGGCTAGTGCAAAAGGAGTAAGAAGTGCAGGTGAGAATACTTTTTTTAATCCTCCTAATAATTTACCACCTGTGATAAACTTTGACGCAAAAGCTAAACTACCGACGGTGATGGCTAATTCCATTAAGCCACTGGTTATATATTTAGCAGCGTCCCCACTCTCATATATATTGTCTGATACCTTTGCCCACATATCTATAAAACCCGATATATTTTTTGCGTTTTTTAGGAATAGATCTTGAAAAGGGATACTTATTTTAATTAAATCATTTTTTACTTTATCTAATATACTACTCCAAGATTGCATAGATTTCTCAAAATCTTCTGTAACACTCCTGCCTGTGGTAGTCATTTCAACATATTCATCTAAGTTACCATTTATATCATTCAGTAACGCTACAATTTTAGGAGAATGTCTTACTGTGAATAATTTAGATAGCGTTTTGAAGCTTATCTGACCTTTATTATATAATTCCGACAACAAATCAATAGCTTCTGGCAGATCTTTCTTAGCCATAGCTGATAATTTATCCATTGTTAATATATTCCCATCTGTCATTATTCTATTCATACTCATTTCCATATCGAACATTTTACTAGCTGTTTTTTCTGCTGCTAATAACTTAGTAGTCATCATTCTCATAGTGACACCTGCTGTTCCTGCCGGCACTCCTTGCTTTGCTAATCCACCTGTCAATGCTACATTAGTAGCTAGTAATTGTTTCTTATACTCCTCTAATTCCTTACCACTTCTTCCCGACATATCGATAAAGTTTTTAAATGCTGATGCAGAGTTATTTAATGATGCTCCTAACTTCTCTAATGTCAACGGAGTATTAAGAACACTGGAAAGAAACATATCTGTTATCTCAGTATCCTCTGTCATTGTAACACCAAATGCTATTAATGATTTATTGATAATACCGGTAACCTTCCCTAGTTCCTCACCACTCGCTACAGCTAGTTTAGACGCTTGTTCAACGGTTTTAAACGCCGCTGCCGTACTTAACTTATATATTCGATGAGTTTCGTTACTCCTCACCCGTCCTTCTAGGACTGCTTATGCTTTCACATAAGAATAGACTATATCTTTATCATACTAATTATTTGTGGAATATCCTTATATTCTTTATAAGATATCCTAAGTAATTTAATGTTATTATTTTTACAATAGGTGTTTTTTATTAAATCACATTGTTTTGTCTTGCCAAATATCTTCTCTGCTCGTTCTAAAGGTATCCCATTAAATCTCGTAGGTTTAAAGTGTTGTATCCCATCATATTCTATCAAAAGAAGCAATTCATTGTCTTTATTAAATATGGCAAAATCAAAACGTAGCTTTCTTTTTTTATCAAAAAAACAATCTTCAAACTTATACTGAGTTTGGAATTTAATCCCACTGTTCGCTAACTCCTTCGCAACACTCTTTTCCCCTTTAGAGGAAGAACACTTAGGACATCTTGTTTTAGAATGTAGGAAATGAGCAGGTTGAACTCTCCATTCATTACCACAAGTATTGTGTCTCATCAAAACGGGCGTATGAACGTTTTTATATTCCCTTAGCACAGTGTATTCATCTCCAACATCCTTTAGAACCCTTTCTACAAATTCAGAAGAGGTTTTTCTTACTCCACCGTTACACTTGGGACATCCTGTATTTTGGTGTAATATAGAAGAAGGTAGTACTTTCCAAATATATCCACATTTATTGTGTCTACATAGAATATGGGAATTGACTCCTTTAAAATCCTCTAAAAACAAGTACTCATTATTTGTTTTTTCAAATATTTCGATTCTAAAGTCATTATTAGTCCTAATTTTGTGCTTCATAGAACACCTAGGACACTTTTTACTAGAAATCAGACTGCCATAAGTAGCTTCTATGATGTTACCACAAGTACATTTGACTTTGTGTGTCTTGTACTTAGATAAAGGTTCATTTATAAAAATATAATCCGTGTTTTTAGTTAATCTATCTTTATATGTTTTAACTTGCCTACAGTCTGGACACTCAGAGCCTCTAACAAAACAATGCCATGTAATTTTAAATTCTTTATGTAAGGGATTATCACATCTGGCTTTTATTATTTTCTTTAAAACACCATCCTCCCTTCTTTCTCTTATTAAATCTATCACAGTATATAGTGTATTTTCATTAGCCCATTCTTGTGCTTTTTCCAATGTTAGTTTTTTTACCATTTGTTATCACCTCCTGTTTTTTTGAAATACCTATTGTTTTTAGTATGATACACACTGTTTCCACTCACTTGAGTGTACTCCCTTCCGGGATAGTCGTTGAAGGTTCTCCTATTCGGAGCTTCCCTGCTGATTGCCCATTGTAATATTTGCTTGATTTTCAAACTTTCACACTTGACTATATTTCAAATCTATGTTGTAGTTCAAGCAACTTTAGGGGTTTCCAGCATAAAAATGTGTTTTAAACGAGCATAAGTTTTACCCGTTCTGTTTACAGAGTTTATAGCCTTAGCTAATTCTTTGGCTGAAACACTAGACCCTGATGCCGTCCTTATTAGTGAACGTCTTAATCCGTCCATTTGGCTGACCGTCATATTGGCTACAATACCTAAATTAAATACTTCTTTCTCTAGTTCTGCTAAATCCGTCATCGCAAATTGCTTAGCGAATCTAAGACCTCTAAAAGCCAATCCCATATTTATTAGTGATTTAGTAGTTAAATCTGTAGACTTCTTAGTTCTCCCCATAGCTTTCTCTACGGTTTTTAAATTACCTATATTCTTCAAGTTGGAAGTTAATTCTAATAACTCCGTATTTGTTATGTCTATTCCATTAGCAATCCTCTGGAAAGAATTTAAGTTCTTATATATCTTTTGAATATCTATCTTCTCTAATCGTTTAAGAGTAGCTACGAATTCCTTAACTGTCTTAATACCCGATTTCTCTAATTTCATTAACTCTACCATGGTACCTTGAAGTAACTTTGTAATAGCTCCTAGGCTGGTCTGTATCTTATTCTTATCTATCTTTTCAAGACCTTTAATAGAGTTCAACAAAGAAGATATACTTTTTATAGCACCTTGAGCATCTTTAGATAAATCAAGCTTATTTAACTTCATACCCTTTAAACTATTAGCTAGTGCGTTTAAGTTAGTAGCAATAGCACTTGTTTCTAACTCTCCTAGTTTCTTTAACTTAACACCAACTTTATCCATCTCGTTTGCCATATTGATTAAGCCTACTGGTGTCTTTATATCTAATTCAGGAAATCCTTTCTTTAGGAAGTTACCTAATACAGTCATGGATTTCGTAAATGCTTTAATGTCTAACTTACTGCTGTCAAACATAGAATTATCTATTTTCATTTTGCTCATATCTATCGTTGATAACTTAGTAAGTGCCACTGCTAATTTCTCAAAGTTTGCTATGTCTTTTGACTCAACGACAGGTAGCCCTACTGTCTTTTTAGTCTTAGTTTTGGCATCAATTATATTTAATTTAGCTATAATATTATCAAGTGCTTGAGTTTTCTCTTTAAACTCGAGGTCTAGTCCTATCTCTCTATCTGCCATATCTTTTTCTCACCACCTTTATTACTTTTTATTCTCTTTCATTGCATCTTCTTGTTTCTTTGCCTTATATTTCTCTAATGTTCCATCCGTCTTATGTTTCTCTGATATATACATTAAGTGCAACTGTAACTCTCTAAAACTCCAATCTGATATAGCCTTATCAATATTTTCCTTAAAGAAAGGTGTGCCTCTAAATTCTATACCTAATTGTGCTATCAAGTACCCTTGGGGTCTATCTAAATAAGCCATAACTTTGTCCCATAACACATCATTAGTTTTCTCTAAGGATATACTAGGCTGAATCTTGTCAGCACCTAAAAATGACTTCGCTATATCGAAAAACTCTACAATCATATCCTTCATTATATCATCTACTGAATTTACTATCACTTGAAAATCCTTTAAATCTATCTTGTCTAGTATATCATCTATATTTTTTAAATAATTATAAGTAAGAAATGTGAGGTTATTCTTAAATAGCTTATCCTCGGTGTTGATAAATTTAAGGTAGTATTGAATTTTAGCATCTTTCTCTAGTTCTTCATAGGCTTTGTCGAAGTGGTTTTGTGACATATCTAATACTTCGCCATATCGCCTATTTCTAATTCTAGTGATATGAGAGTCATTTATGTCCTTTATGTGAATCTTCAACGGGATAACATAACGACCCACTTCAATAGTTTTCTCGTGATAGAAATTAAACTCTTGTAGATGTATATTATTCTCCACTTTCCTTTGATTTAGCTAATTCCATTAATCTTATTTCTTCTTTAACCTTAATCTCATCTAGCTCTAAGCTTTCTTTAGCGTCCTCTAATTCTATTTCTATTTCAGCATAAGTTCTACTTGAGTTATATTCATCACTTGTTTTCTCTATCTCCTTGAAAACACCTCTACTCTTTATTTTAGTTATTTCGTCTTGAGCTATAGTGACATCATCCATTTCCATAGCCAACTTGTCAGAGTTCAATAAGTAATCCACTAAATCCACATATGAGTTCTTAGTTATTTTCAAATTAGCCCACACATTTTGTTCCTTACCATTCTCGTCTTCGTATGCTTTAATCTCACCATCTATACTTAATGCCAGTTCTAATACTGCTGAAAATGCCGTTGTTTCTTCTGCCCAATTTCTAAACTCTTTACTAGTTTGGTCAATAGTGATCACTATCTTAGACAACTTTGCTCCACCTAATTTCTCTTCCATTCTACCTAGTTCACCTGCATTAAGAACTTTCTCTTTGTGAGGTATTTTAAACTTATCTTCAAACGCCATAACTGCTACTGTTCTATGTTTATTAGTCATACCTGTTGTCTTTATATAAAACATTCCTGCTCCGAACTTAGCTATACCTAATTTTGCTCCTGTTTTCTTTCTATTATTTATCTTTCTCATTATATTATCCTCCCAGATTAAATTTATTTAAAAATAAAGGGTAGCCATTACGACTACCCTATAGCTTTCTTTATTCTCCTGTGTACGCTACGAATGTACTTGTTGAGTATCCCCAATCTTTAATGTCTATCAAGTAAGTGGTGTCTCCACTCCCTGCCGATTTTGTTTTCCAATCTACAGAAATAGCTGACCCACTACTTCCAGCTGTTTTAATGGCTATATAACCATTTCCTGTTGTAGCTGTGTCGGCGTCTATAACAACTACCTCTGCAACCGTTGTTACTAATCCAGTTAGTTTTTCAGTTACAAATATTTTGTTTCCTTTAATTAGGGTATAATCAGGATCTATGGCTGTAGCAGTTGATGCATCACTAACCACAAACATAAACAACTCATTATTATCTCCTGCTTCTGCACCATTTCCGATTAGAACTATGATGTCTCCTGCTGTTCCATTTGTCAATGTTACAGTAGCTATTACACCTGCTGTGGTATTCACAGATCCATATATCACAGCTCCCGTAGCTACACCATTAGATGCTTGACCTACCTCTGCTATGTCTGTTGCTCCCGGTGATGTTGCGTTTACAAGTTCTGTACTAGTAACTCCGTCTATAAAATACTTACTTATAGAACGAGGGTCACAATATCTAGTTCCTGATACTGCATATTTATTGAAATCTGTTCCACTACCTTCATTAAAAGTACAACTCTCTCCTAAGAAATAAGCAAATCTATCTCCCTTTTTAGAGTTATCATTAAAGGCGTACATAGTTTCCATCATTACCATATTCACATCTTTATAAGCAGATGCAACATTATTGGCTTTTTTAAACATAGTACCATCTATGTTTCTTCTGCTTGGGTCAATTATCTTACCGTCTTCTAGTAATAGATACTGAGTATCTAAATCATTAGTAAGTGCTACGATATTTCTAACCCCCGTCACTCCTATAATTATGTAAGTATCTCCTCCGTCAATAAAACTCTCTCCTCTTATCAATGCTATTAGTATACTTCTTGATAAAGTAGAATCTACATTATCCTTAACTAAATTGAAATCATCGCCTAGTGTGAAATCTATTGTCTTTTCTTCATAAGTCTGATTACCGCCCTGTAGCCCTGCGAACTTACCATCACAAGTATTCACTGAACCAGTTTCAACCTTCTTACTCATTAACGGGTCAATATTATAACTCAAACCCTCGTCTGGCAAACTTGGTTTAATACTGAATATTGAAGTTACACCTGTAGTTACATTCTCTGCAAATACACTAATTCTTAGACAACCATTAGCGTGACCTACCGTTCTTGTGTTTTCTATAACTGACATCTTATCATCTCCTTTTTATATTTTTATTATAATATTTTTTATTATTGTTAGTATTTCATCTTCATATTTCTTGAAGTCGCCTCTATTGTACTCATCTATAGTAGCTGTTATATGTCTAGGTTCAAATCCTGAATTATCTCTTGTTGGGTTTCCGACACCCTCAGCTGGCTTCCATCCGTCAACGTTCATTTCTTGGTTGTAAACACCATAGTCATTTATTTTAATCTTAGCCTTAAATCCCTCTTTATAATCTTTAAACGACATATTGTCTGATACATCCCAACCTCTAAAAGCGTTTCCGGGATAACCTCGACTAGCCCACCAGTCATACGACTTCTTTATAGTAGCATCTATACTTATATTAAAATGCTTTGCAAAGCTCTTTATAATTAATGCTCTTGATTGACCCGTATCGTTTACTTGTTTAGTAGCCATAACTTCTAATACTTCAAAGAATAGTTTACCTACTCTATTTTCCACCTTATTATTATTTTTAACTTTCTTTAGGTTATTAATGAGTTTTCTCATCTTCATTATATGTAATTCCTAAAATATCTGACTTGAATAGATACTAAATACGACTGTAAATCATTATTGTTATCTATAATCTCATCAGCACTCCAAGATACTATACTCGCATAAGCCAATACCGTCACTAAGTCTGTATCATAAATAGGAAATTTCAGAGATTTAAAAAATAAGTCTTTTAAACTTTGAATTATAGTATCTATTTTATCTTTATCAGAATCATCTTTAGTCTTAACATAAAAATCCCATCTGTCCATAGCTCCATAATTAAATAATCTAGTGTCTGTAATATCATTAGTAGAAAGTTTCTTCATGAATATCCACTTATCACTGCTTATCTCGAATTCCGAACCATCCTCTAAATCATAATCATATCCTAAAACTGTGTCGACTGTATTTTCTGCTAATAAAAGTTGATTCCTACTTGAGTCCCAATTTGAAATCTCTACACTTTCACCCTCTAAATAAATCTTCCATCCATTTAAGCTTAAAGATGTATCTAACTTTTCGATAGTACCTGAAATACCTTGTAATGCTACAAATTCTTTCCCAGATGGTTTGTAGATTACATCCCCAATATTCCAAACCTGTGAAAATCCTTCTGATAATTCTAATGATGTGTTTGAGTTAATGGTTTCAACAATCTTTAATGTACCATTTATTTTAATAGTGTCATTTACTGAAAATTCAGATGCAAAGAGAGTTCCATTTCCTGTCACTATATCTCCTGTTATATCTTGAATTGTTCCTGTCGTAAGTGTGTCTGATGTATTTAAAGGACTTAAAGTCTGTTGAGAATATAGAGAAGTTATTCTTTTAATATCACTATAATCACTATTATAAGACACAAATACATCGGTTAAATTATCATTCAAGAACTTATACAAGCTTTTTTTTACCTTCATTTATGCCCCCTTATGATTTTAGTTCACATATTATATTGACAGAATTTTCTAATTCTCCCATACTTTCCTCTTTAATTACATACTTCTTTCCATCATATTTCACTAATACATTATTTATCTTGAAGTCTTCATTGGGACATACTACAGTATTAGTTCTATCCAATACATTGGCTATGTCAGAATAAAGCATTATTATCTCTACATCATCACTTGAATACACAGTGTTATCCGCCTTTAGCCTACTCTGATCTATTTTAGATACAAGACATTCTACTATAAAACGCTTATTCTTATAGCTATCAGATAGTGCTGTATTTGGATACATCAAAAGACAATTTTTAATCTCTTCTTTTTTATCCAAAACTAAGCTCTGAATCAAATCCAACCCTGCTTTATGTATATCTGCCAAAGAACCCATTACAGTGTTCCCGTTTCAGTTCTTCTAACCAGCCAAATACTTCCACCATCTTCTTCGGCTTGACACTTAGACAGTTGATTTTCATAATCACTTTTTAGTCTTAGTAGTTCCGATATAGGTGTTTTTGATGAGTTTAATTGTATGTTAATATTTCCATTTTTAACTTCGCTAACACCCAGTAAGTCTAAATTATAATTTGCTATAGCTGTATCTATTTTCCATATCTGATACCTCAGCCACACTATTTTACTAGTCGAATAAAGAATATCTCCCGATGCTCCTGATGTAAAAGCTGTCTTTACCGTAAATTTACTATCACTAATAACAGAATCAACACTTACTGATTGACTATTTAAGACAACTACATCATCTTCTAGTAATGATAAAAAATAAGTCAAGCTACTTCCATTTACGGTTACACCTGATAGTGAAGTTATAGCTCCTAGTGGATACATATAAATCACCCCTTTTTATTTTACTTTTGCTTTACTCGCACCTGATGATGTCTTTATTGACGCAACTTCTTTAGCTTTAATTATCTCTATTAAATCTGACATTGATTTAGATATTTCTTTTAATTCCAACAACATCTCTTTATTAATATCTGTCATATCTGACAACTCTATCATTTGTGCTACTACTTCTTTATTAGCTCTAGTGTATTCTACTGTACCAGAACCATACACACTAGCACATATTGTATTTGCATCTGATACCTTTTCTTTGAATTTATCAAGTTTATCTACTGTCATATTAATCCCCCTTTTTATGCAAAGGAAACACTAATGTGTTCCCCTTGTTAATTATTTAAACTTTATTCAGAATACTTAAAATTTCCATTCATTGTTGTTACCCAAGCCTCTAGTGCTGTTATAGAATCGGCTATCATTACTCCTGAAGCATCTCCTCTTCCAGCTTTTATGTCCAATATTCCACCAGCTAATCTATTTCCTTGGTACCATTCCTCTGGAAATATTCTACTTTTAGATCCACCCATATCAACTACTGACTTAAATGCTTTTAGGTCATCTTTCATCACAATACCTAATCCTCTTTGTTGCTCATCTATCTCTACTCCTCTTACTAGTAATGGACTACCTATTCCTTCAAGATACCCTTTATCTAGGAATATCATAAAGTCTTTGTGCATCCCCGGAATCTTTTTCCATTCAGCTCCGAATGCTTCTGTTACAGTTCCAAATATAGAAATATCTTGATTGTCTAAAGAGTTGGCTAAAAGTGCTACTTGTTGAACTATTCTAGGATGAGCAAGAACGATAACTCCCTTACCTGAATATTCATTAGTATCCTCTATTAAATCTATCATATTAGTTATATCTGATGATGCATACGTAGCCCCTACAAGTGCTCTATAATGATTTCTTGTAGTAGCTCCATCTGTAGTTGTTAAGAAATCTGCATAATCTTCCCCTCTAGCAAAACCAAATGATCTTTTGTATCCAGCCAATCCAGTTGTTCCTCCATCTAATGTTGGAACTGTATCTGATTGAGTAGTACCAGTTATAATTGACTTTAGTCTTGAGAATGGTAAATATCTATTAATATAAGTGTTTCTTATTGTTCTTAAAGTATCTAAAGCCTTAGCATTTAAGTTTATGTTTTCATTTCTTGATTGTAATATAGTTTCATCGTCATAGTCGAAATTCATTACATTAAAACCTTGACTTCTCTCTAAATCAAACTTATCTAAGTAAGCTCTAAATTCCTTTGCTGATGTCTGTATTGTTCCTGCTGTAAATTTAATATTATGTACTTTGATTGGAAGAGGAGTACCCTCTTTTCTTGGAGTTATCTGCTCCATAGGTTCTAACACCATATTCAATGCGTTCGTATGCTGTATTGCTTTCGAGTTACTTGCTGTTATTTCAGCAAAGACTCCTCTTAAATCATCAGAAGCTCCGTACTCTATATTGGGAATTGTACCGATATTTTCCCTTCCCGTGTATATTGATAAATCTGCCATTTTATATCATCTCCTTTTTATTATTTTTATTAGATAATTCCTTATTTTGTTTATAGTGGACATATAATATGCCCACTTACTTACTAACTTATTATACTGCTGATAAAGCTACTGCACCTATGTTCTCTATAACAACCCATTCTGTGGCTGACTTATACCCCAATACTAACTCGTCAAGAGCATCTGCGAAAGTAGCTGTGTTATTTGTACCATCAAAAGTCACACCTGTAGCAGTTGTGATAACTAAATTCTGTGTACCATCAACAGCTAATTTAACTCTTACTTGTGTTCCAACCTCTGGTGCCGCTAAACTTAACGCAACTGGTACTGCTGCTCCTGTCGTAACTAATCCTATTCCTGCTATTGCTAATACTCCATCTACCGTTATTTCAACTACATCAAAGTTACTAGCTGTTGTTACTGCTCCTACCGTATCTTCGCTTACGTCAATTAAAACAGCACTTCTTGATAAAACGTATCCTACTGGCTGATTTATCTCACCTACAGTTACATTCTCCGTAAGAGTGAATGCCCCTGCTACTCCTAAGTATAACTTTGCTCCAATTTGTAGATTAGAATAAGTATTCTCCGTTACGTCTACTATTGCAAACTTGTTAACATCGGTGAACCTTCCTTCTCTTAATGTCGATACCTTGTTGAACTCTTTAGCAGCCCCCCAAGCATCCTCACTACCATTTACAACTATACCTTGTGCTTTAACAGGTGTTGTTGCATCTGCTAAAATAGCCTTTCCGTTCGTGTCTATACCGAACAATAACCCTTCCGTTATATCAAGATTAGCTATTACGTTCTTCCTGATATGTGCCAACGCATCTAATCCATACTGTGCTACATCTGCCATTTTGTATCATCTCCTTTTTTATTTTATTTATAAAATCTGCTAAATCACAGTTTCTATTAATTACATATTTTTTAACATCTTATCTATGTAGCCCGCTGTAAATGATTTAATATCACTATCTCCCTTTTGATTTCCAGAAGTAGTTACTCCATTAAATGCTGACTGCCCTGCTTTACTTTTAGCTTTATGTCTCTGTTCCTCTTCCTCGGTATCAAAGAATTTCTTTAAGAATCTATATTCTGTTTTTTGAATATCATAATCTTCATCGATCAACACTTTCTTTATTTTGTCAGCCAACCAAGGCTTATCTCCTGCCTCTTTCAATAGTTCCGTTTTAAACTTTTCCTTTTCAATATTTAATTCAGCTAATTCACTATTTGTCTTCATTAGTTTTTCTAGTTCAGCCTTTTCAGACTCAGCCTTTACCCTTGCTTTCTTAGATTCTTCTACCATTTCTAGTAACTCTTTATCTTTTCTAGCCTTCTCTTCCGACACCTTATTGTCCTCTATCTCTTTCAATATATCATCTTTATTCAAACCTTCTTTTAATCCAGTCATAAGTTTTTCAAAAGTTTCTCTTTCTTTCTTAGCGTCCTCTTGTAGTGCTTTAAACTTATCATCAAAAGACTTTGTTATATCATCTACAGCCTTCTTAGCATCTTCCTTTTCTTTAGCAAGAGCCTCTTTTAAATCTTTCTTATTGTTTTCTTCTAGCTCTTTCAATTTTGACTCAAGGTCAACTTCTGGCTTTTTCTCTATCACTGGTTCTACAATACCCTCTACCTTCTTCTCTGTATCTATAACCTCTTTTGTCTTATCCCCCATTTTGTATCTCCTCCCTTTTTTAATTACTTATCATGTTCTTATCTACATTCTGACCATTAGCCACTTTATCTACTAATTCGTTACTAGCAAAACTTTTATCTTTATTATCATCACCTAACTCTTCGTTTATCTCTTTCTTTCTAAGTTCTATATCTTTATCTGACTCATCGCTCTCGATATAAATCTCTTGCTTAGATTTTTTATTTGATTTTATTTCTGATTGCTCATATAGTAATTCATCAAAAGCAGATGATTTTATAATAAATTTAGGCTTCATAAATCCTATATTTTTATCTGTCTCTTCTGAATACATATCATTTTCTTTTAACAATATCTTAAACCATAATTGAGTTTCTTTTATAGTGTTATCAACATAAAGTTCTATCTTATTTTCAGATGGTAAGTTTAACTGTTGAATAACTCTACTTGAGTCTATATTCAACTTTTCTCTAAGTGTAGGTGTCATTAGCCCAGCTTTATCATATAGGTCATCTCTGGCTAGATTAAACTCTTTAAATACACTATCAAGCCTGTTTGATATTTGTATATCCTTGACTATAGCTTGCTTATCTCCTGCATTATCTGTGCTAGTTACTCCTAATAATCCTCCCGGTGTTCTCTCGGCTCCAGCCACAGGAACTCCATCTACGATTATAATTAAAGGGTATCCTAACATTCTATTTATTTGTCTTACATCAGATGTTATAGAGTCTAATGTTAATGAAGGGTCTATATACTCACTAGCAGGAACTTCGCTAAACTCCTCTCTCTGCTTCTTATACCCCTTTATATGTATTAATGGAAAGTCATTTATATAACTATCTCTATTCTGTATAATCTCTACGTTGTATTCTTTTTTATTATCTTTATCTAGTTTCTGAATACCATTATCGTCTAACATAGGATCGAAAATTATCTTCCTTCCTCTCTCATAAATTATGATACGCTCTCGTCTTGTAGTAGTGACATTCCCTGTTGCGTAGTCAGCGTTTGAGTCCTCCACCCATTCCTTATACACATACTGTTTATATCTATTCATACTATCCATGACTGCTCTTATCATATTCTTAGAGTCTAAAACTCTTAATCTCGGAGTCTTATCTTCTTGATCGTTAAAGTATATTTCAAAGAAACTATCTCCTTTTGATTCCAGAGTGTCATAGTTCTCGTTCTCAATTCCTTTCCAGTCTATTTCATTTAATGCTTCCTTTATTAACCTTCTCTTAAAATCATCTCTTGTCTTTACAACATTAAGATTAGGACAATAAGATACTATTTTTTTAATTACTGAGTTCATGAAATTATAAGATATATATAACTTCTTCAGTTCTTCATCTGTTATAGTTATATTCTTATCAAGAATAAACTTTTCTTTAAATGCTTGAAATGAATCTCCAATTCTTAATTTATTGATAGTCTCAAGTATTTGTTGCCTTGATGATAGTGATTTATCCACAAAGCTATCTTGTAAAAATGGATATACTGCCATTTAGTCACCTCCTCTCTCGTTATAAAGTTGTAATGTAATTTGTTGGGAATTTATTATCATTTTCCGATACGTCTGTATTCTTTTTTAAGTATAATCTGTATTTAACTGCTCCGAGTTGTATTTGCTTTCTTGTCTTTACACAAGTCTGAACATAATGTATACAATACCCTAACATAGCAAACGCCATGGCAAAATCGTCATAAGATGATGCCGTATTAGGTGCTTTATAGGAATATTCCCCATTAACCTTCTTGTACCTCTTTAAAGCACATATCTCTTTTAGCAGATAGTCATAACCCCTGTTTTGTTTTCTAAACTCTTCTACGGGTAGTTGATAACTCTGATTATGTAATATATTCTCTATGTGTGCAAACATCTTTGACTTCTCATTAGCACTAAACTTAAAAGGAACTATCTGGGTGTTTGTCACCTTTTTTAATTCGGTGTATATCGAGTGAGTAAAAAACTCTTGCGTTCCTGTGTCATCTACTATTAGAAAATCTAATTTATTCGTAACACAAGTGTCTACTACTCTCTTAATTAGGTCATCAGGATTAGCACTTGTACCAGCTTCTTTTATTACGATAGCTTCCGTCAATCTAGTTTCATTACGACCTTCGTACACTTTAGCCAAACCTAGCACCATAGGGAATCTATCATTTTTTAAAGCTGGATCAATAGCACCTATTCTATATGTATCGTTTCTGGTATGCTGCGATATATTACTCTCAACATCCCCTGTTAATATATTGTTATCCTTTAAGAACTCCATAGATGTAAACTTGTCATTTGTTAGGTTAAAATTACACATATACTCGGTTTGAATATAAGAGCTATAAAGACCATACTCATCTATATCTTTCAATATAGACCTCGAATACTTTTCAGCGTGTTTTTTACTCACAAGTTCTTTGTATTTTCTTATTGTTTCCCAATTCATTATTATCTTTAAATTCTCTGGGATATTTTTACTAATATACATATTGTATAGAAGACACTCATTTGAGTTTGAACTTGTACCTATCGTATATATAACACCACCCGTTCTATTTCTAAATGGTTTTACATCTAAATAAGCTTCCATATCCACATCCTGACTTTCATCAAAAAACATAAAATGTGAAGTGTATCCCGGATTCATAACATTTTTATTCATAGACAATATATCTATCGAACTATATGATATAGATTCTCCATTTATAACTTTATTTATTTCTATCTTGCTCGAGTTCTTTTTCAATATTGTTTTAGTTATCATTTTCTCTTTCCACTCTAAAGGTTGACTTGGATATAATTCATTAAACAATTCTATAGCCTTATGTAAGAATGGTGTTAATTTATCTAATTGGTCACTAGCTGTATCTGCCTTAAATGAAGTAAATGTCATATAGTATCTATCCTCTTCTATGAATATATGTTGTGCTACGAATACAGTACAAAATGCTATTATGACTCTTGAGATGTGGCTTTTCCCGCTTTGGCGAGCTATTGTGCAAGCAACCTCCGAACTATCCAAGTTAACAGCACTCATTATTACTTTTATTGCTATAACCCATTGAAATATATCTAAATACCCTTTCTTAATCTCACCTGTTCTTTTATCTGTTATACTTGTTGAGAATTTTACAAATAAAATAAAGTCGTGTAGAACACTACCTTTGACTATTTCCTCAATACTCAAGCCTTCTTCTATATTACCGTTGTATCCTATTGGCTCGAAAAACCCATTATCGAGTTTCTGGAATAGGATACCATGTTCCTTATCGTAAAACGCATTGTCTGCCATCTAAACCCCCTTAGCATAGCTTCGTTGTTTTTAATAGTGGACTCCTTCACCCGTAGTACGCTGATTAAAATGTCTGCCATCACTTATCTCTAAGTTTATGATTATTTTCTGGTCTACTAACCCAGCATCTATCAGATTTTTATGGTGTCAGCAACACCTCTTTTAAAGCTCTCTTTTGTAAGTGTGAGTTCACTATCTATATAATCTTAATTCCCTCTAGGGAACTAAAATTTATTATATTACTCTTTGTTTTTTCATACTCATCTTGCATATCGGTAACAACTGTGCTAGTCTTGATTTCGTCATTCTTTAATACGACATCACCTAATAGTTTAGTCTTAGTGTTAACATATTTATCCAGTCTATCCAGTTGCTTTAGTAAGTCCTCGCCCTCTGAGCCTGAGAGTTTAATCTCTTTCTTTATCATATCTATACAGAATTGATTATCTGCTAAGTTACTTTGCTTTAGTATATTAGGATTTGTCTTCAACTCTTTCTCAAAAGCCTCTTCCGACTCTGTCCAGTGAAGTTTGACTTGAGCCGATAATGACTCTCTGTTATTCACTATCAATTCTACTTGCTCGATATCTACCAACGTACCTTGATATTTCAACTTATCCACTATACTATCTGGACTAAATGTCATAGCTCTTAATCCTACGATACTGTTCTGTAACTCCTCGCTCATCTCAGTTGATAATTCACCTAAACTATATCTCTCTAGTTCTTTCTCTAGCTCGGCTATCTTATCAGCCTGTGCTAAATTTAAACCCTCTAACTCCTGTATCCTTATTTCCAATTCTCTACTTAGCACCTTATCCTTAGTGACTTTCAATAATGACAAAGCATACTCTTTAGATTTTCTTTCACTAACCCCTCTAGCCGATTCCGCCATTATCTACTCACCGCCCTTATTGCATCTTTCATTTGTTTCTCCGTGAATGCCTCTTTTAAATAATCTGTGAATAACTCTAAGTCATTATTAGCATCAATAGGCATTATAGATGATCCTAATTCCTTTGCTAACTTCTTTAAGAAGCCCACACCTGTAGTTTTTACTTTTGCTTTTCCAGTAGGTGTCTTCACCCCTCTCCAAGTGTCGAATGGTACTGAAATAACATTATTCTTAACTCCATAATCATATATAATATCTTCTCGTACTCCCCTACCTTTATAAGGCTCGGAATCCACTAAGAATCTATACATCCAATTGCTTAATGTCCCTACTGACTTAAATGTAGCCACATTTTCTTTAAACTTTTCTGTACTCATTAACTTCCTTATTGACACCCTGCATCCATTTTCATCTATTAAATTCCTTAATAGATACTCTTTAAAATCTCTGTTGTTAAGCCTAACCTTTCTCGGTCTTCCAATAGCCATACTCATCACTCCTTTTTTTCTTTTAGGCTCACACCAATCACTTTTACTTTTACATAAAAGGGGAGGATAACTGATGTGAACAATAAAAATTTTAAATTAGGTGTTGTTTTTTTTAATAAAATGTACTATACTTAAGTATATAAGGAAGTAATTGATATTTCGTACACTTGATTACCCCTATATTATCGATAAGAATTATAAAAAATCAAGGAGGAATTAAGAAAATGAGTAATAAATACAAAATATTAACGAAAATATTAGAAAAGAACGTTATTGAGTATCAAAGAAATGAGTCAGAAGAGGGTTTGGAGGCTATACTTGGACACTATTTTGAAGTCTTAGGAAAGATAAGTGTGAGATACTTCAATGAGTACAATGAGGATTATGTAGCCTTAGCTATTATTGAGATAATAAAAGGGTTAAAAAGATATGATGCCACTAGAGGTGTTAAATTTAGTACATTTATGAAGGTAAGATTAGATGGTACGGCTTTAGATTTGTTAAAAAAGTACAAAAGTATTCAAGATAATGTATCTTATAAGGAAGATATGGATTTATATCAGTGCTCTGAGAATGCACATGTTGATAAGGATGATATATTAGAGATAGTAAAGCAACATACTACTGATAGAGAATACACTATATTTATAAATTATGTATTAAATTCTCTTAATTTTACAGAAATAGGTACGCTTAATGGGGTGAGTGGTTCAAGAATACATCAGATTTATGATATAGTTATAAAGAAATTGGGAATGGTTGAGGCTTTAAGGGATTATATATAAAAAAGACAGAGATTAATTTCTCTGCCTTTCTGTTTTACTTTGAATTAGTTGC
>Ga0208904_1000714_pt1 | contig 25581 bp, 21 predicted proteins | sample AntAceMetag02UKB_FD_184774 | JGI IMG/M metagenome (GOLD analysis project Ga0208904, IMG submission 184774) | Saline lake microbial communities from Ace Lake, Antarctica - Antarctic Ace Lake Metagenome 02UKB (SPAdes) (version 2) | ecosystem: Environmental > Aquatic > Non-marine Saline and...
AAACCTAATGGTATAACTGAAAATATTGCAAGCAAAAAGTAAATAAGATATTTTTTTTTAATAGATGAAAACAAAATAAGAACAATAAAAACAAATACTAAAACCATTGTATTTCCTAAATCAGGCTGTTTAAAAATAATTACTGCAGGAATAATAAAATATATTATTGATTTAATAAATGAAAAAAAATTTAATTGCTTTTTTGATAAATAATCAGATAAGAATAAAATAAAGAAGATTTTAAAAAACTCAGATGCTTGAAAATTGAAAAAATATAAATCAATCCATCTTTTTGACCCTTTTACTTCCAATCCAATAATAAATGTAATTATTAATATTCCTAAAAACAAAAAATAAAGAAGTTTTACATTTTGATAGAATATATTATTGCCTATTTTTTTAATTATAATGTATAGTAGTCCTGCAATTACAAAATATAGTATTTGATTTCCAACTAAATTCGGCTTAATCCCAAATATATTAAAAATACTAAAAAGAGAAAGAAAAAAAACAGGAATTAATACGTATCTCATATATAAACTATATTACTACCTTCAATTTATTTCCTAAAATAATTTTATTTACAAAAACCTTTTTTTTAATTTCTTTTTCATAAATTAAATAATTTTCAGGAATTTCAATATCAACATATTCATTGGGCTTTGTACCCAGCTTTTTTCTATTAATTTGAATTTCACGAATTAAATCTCTTAATTTTCCTTCTTTTATCAAAGAAGGCGTTAATCTTGTATTATATTTAATTACTATGTCTTTAATATTTGTTTTAAAAGAGAAAGTTACTTTTTTTACATTTAATTCTTGAGCTATAATATTTTTATATTCTATTTCATTTTCATAAATTAAAAACTTTACATTTTTTGGAAATACAATTTTTACCTCAGATAATGGTTGACGTACTTTAAAATTAAGCTCTTTTCTTTTTCTATGTCCTATTTCTGTAACCTTTCTTATTAAATCCATATCTTTTATTAAATTATTATTTATACTTTTATTTTCAAACTTCGGCCATGAAGAAAGATGAACAGATTCAAATTTTGTTAAGCAGGTATAAATCTCTTCAGTTATAAATGGAAGAAAAGGAGAAAGAATTACTGAAAAATTTGTTAAAACATAATTAAAAGTACTATAAAACATTTTCTTATCATTTTCATTATTTGAATGTATCCATATTCTTTCTCTACTTCTTCGTATATACCATGTTGAAACATCATTAATAAATTTCTCAATTTCAAGTGTAGCATCTTTAGTATTATATTTTGTTAGGCTTTTTTTCACAGAATCAGTTAGTAGATATAATTTTGTTAATATCCATTCATCTAAAATATTCATTTTTCCTTTTTCAAGTCTTTGTTTTTTAAGATCAATATTTACTTTTACTTTATCTAATTTTGAATATTCAATATAGAACTTAAATATATTCCAAAGCATTAAATAAATCTGTCTTCTTACTTCATCTGCTTTTGAAAATCCAAAAAGAAGATTGTCAGCAGGATTCTGTCTTAAATACATCCATCTCATAACATCAACACCAATACTATCTGCTCCTTTATTAAATTCAATAAAGTTTCCCGAGCTTTTATGCATTGCTTTTCCTTTTTCATCAGTTAATGTTCCAAATCCCAAAACTGTATTAAAAGAATTTGAATTCTCAAGTACTGTTGACATAGCTATCATTGAATAAAACCAGTTTTTAAACTGTCCTGGAAAAGATTCCGTAATAAAATTTGCTGGAAACCATTTTTTAAAATACTTCTTATCTCCCAAATAACTTATTTTTTTAGTATCTGGATCAACAAGGGTTGAAAAGGGAATAATACCGGCATCAAGCCAAGGATTACCAACATCATCTATTCTTTTAACTTTTTTATTACATTTTGAACATAATATTTCAACTTCATCAATATGTGGCTTATGAGGAGAATGTCCTTTAAACTTATCCCATCCGCAAACTGCTCTTTTTTTTAATTCTTCTTTTGAGCCTATTACTTCAAAGTTTTTGCATGATTTACACTCATATATTGGAAGAGATAATCCCCAATATCTATTTTTTTTACTAATAAGCCAATCATGCATATTTTTAAGCCAATCTAATTCTCTGTTCAAACCAAATTCAGGAAGCCAGTTTATTTTTTTGGCAACTTTTACCATTTTTTCTCTTAATGTACTCTTTCCTTTTTTCAAGATTTTTGAGGGCTTATCCATAGCAATATACCACTCATCATTAACCTTCCATACAAGTTCTGTTTTACATCTCCAGCATGCAGGATATCTATGTTTATAATTAAATATCTCAAATACCCAGTTTTCACCTTTCTTATCTTTTTTTACAAGATAATCAAGAATAAGCAAGGGATGTTTTTTGGCATTTTTACCAGTTAAAAATCCAAAGCCTTTTATATATGTCGCTTCATCATCTATTACAGGAATCATTGGAAGCTTATATTTCTTACCCAGTTTAAAGTCTTCTTGTCCTGCAGAAACAGCTGTATGAACAAGTCCTGTCCCTTCATCCAAACTAATTGGGAGAATTAAATTATCTGTAGTAATAACTGTATGAAAAGTGCTTGTATTGTTTACTGCAACCTTTTTTACAGCAGCTAAATTATCAAAAGGGCCTTTGTATTTTAATCCAACCAATTCTTTTCCTTTTACAGTTTTTATTACTTTTAACTTTTTGTGTTTAAATACTTGTTTTATAAGATTATGAGCTACCCAATAATTATTTTTAGAAGTTAAGTCTTTTACAAGTGAATAATTAATTGTTTTATCAACAGCTACTGCAATATTTGCTGGAATAGTCCATGGAGTTGTAGTCCACGCAAGCAAAAACTCATGATTTCTTCCTTTAATTGGAAAAGACAACACTATTGATTCGTGTACCACTTCTTTATAATCTTCAGTAAGCATCTCATGCTGTGAAATTGCCGTCTGACACCTTGGACACCATGGAACAGAATCCTTTCCTTTATATATCCATCCATTTTCATAAATTATTTTTAAAAAGTGCCATATCATGTAGTTATTCTCATCGCTCATGGTAAAATATGAATTGTCCCAATTCATAAAATAACCAAGTCTCTTTGACTGTTCAGTTTGTACATGAGAATACTTTTTAACTCTATCCTTGCAAAGCTTAACAAATCTGGCAATAGAAGCTTTTTTGTTACCTTTAACAAGATTTTCAATATCGCTTTTATTTTTCAAGTTCAATTCTTTTTCAACTTCAACTTCTACCCATAATCCCTGACAGTCAAAACCACTTTGAAACCTCTGTTCTTTTCCAAGTAAGTTATTAAATTTCTGAAATAAGTCTTTGTACGTCCTTCCCCATGCATGGTGAATCCCCATAGCATTATTTGCAGTTATTGGTCCATCAAAAAAGGAGAATTTTTCTTTTGAATTATTATTTTTGTTTAAATATTTCTTGTATAAACCTGATTTTCCCCAAGATTTAAGCCATTTTTTTTCCATCTTTGGGAAATCATGAATTCGCGAAGGCTTTTTCATAGAGTATCATTATATCATTTATTTTTTTCTCAAAAAAGCAGGGATATCAAATTCTTCACTCTCTTCAAGAAGTTCTTCATCGCTTTTGTCGCTTTCACTTGAAACATTTGTTACAAAAGGTTTTTTCTTTTCAGATGCCTTTTTCTTTAAATCTTTTAATTCCTCTACTTCTTCGTCTTCATCTTGATACTTATCTTCTTTTATTTTCTCTTCAGCAGAAAATTCTTTTTTATAATTAAAAAGTTTTAAACCTCTGTCATCAAAACGGGTTGCAACAATTGTAATTTTTAATTGATCCATCATTTTTTCATCAACAACAGCTCCAAAGATAATATCTGCATCTGGATCAACTGTCTTTGTAATAATTGAAACCGCTTCGTCAATCTCACTCATGGCCATATCAGGTCCTCCAATAATATTAAGAAGTACTCCTTTTGCTCCTTCTATAGATATGTCAAGTAATGGTGAAGAAATTGCTTGTTTAATTGCTCCCATAGCTCGCTTGTCACCACTTGACGCTCCTATCCCCATAAGAGCTGTACCGGCATTTGACATAACAGATTTTACATCAGCAAAATCAACATTAATAAGCCCTGGAGTTGTAATAAGTTCTGCTATCCCTCTTACTCCTTCATGAAGTATCGTGTCGATTTTTCTAAAAGCTTCAAGAATTGGTGTTTTTTTGTCAATAATAGTAAGAACTTTTTGATTAGGAACAACAATTAATGTATCAACCTTATCTCTTAATTTCTCAATGCCATCATCAGCACTCATCATACGTTTTTTACCTTCAAATTTAAATGGCCTTGTGACAACAGCTACTACTAACGCACCAGTTTCTTTAGAAATTTCAGCAATAAGAGGAGAAGAGCCTGTACCAGTTCCACCCCCTTGTCCACATGTAATAAATATCATATCAGCGTCCCCAATTTCATCTTTTAGTCTATCTCTTGATTCTTCTGCTGCATGCTGTCCAATTTCAGGATCACCTCCAGAACCCAATCCTTTTGTTAAACTTTCTCCTATTTGAATCTTAACATCAGCTTTATTATTAAGAAGAGCTTGAGAGTCAGTATTTATTGCAATAAACTCAACACCAGTAACTCCCCCATCAACAATCATGGAAGATATTGCATTTCCTCCCCCTCCTCCAACACCAAGTACTTTAATTTTAGCTGCCTGTCCAGCGTGAGGTTTAACCAACATATATAAATTTATTGTTCCTTTTTGAAAATATTTTAATTATTATGGTATAAACTGTTTGATTAAGTTTTTAAACTTAGACAAAGAGTCTGTTACAGAAAAGTCTTTTAGGACTTTATTAAAATTTATTCTGTTTTCTTCAGGCATTATATTGCCTTTTGCATATAAAATCAAGCCGACACATGTAGCATACTGAGGAAATATTATTTCATCAATTAATCCTGATACTTTTTGAGGAACACCTACTCTTATTGGTAAGCCAACAACTTGCTTTCCAGAATCAAGAATTCCAACAGTTAAAGCTCCTCCTCCTGTAACAACTAAACCCGATGGAATACTGTCACCAAAACCGCTTTTTTCTATCTCTTCAAAAACTAGTTTATAAATTTCTTCAAGTCTTGGAGCAATTATTCCATCGGTAACTGCACCTATTGAAATATCTTTTACTTTCTCATCCAAATGAAGTTCTGATAAGCTTGATTCCAAGATTGTTTTCCTTGTAACATTCTTTTTTGAAGCAATGTGTTGTTCTAGTTGAAGTTTAATCTTTTCTGCTGTATCAAGAGAAACTCGCAAGCCAACTGCAATATCATTTGTAATATGGCGTGCGCCTACTGGAATTGAAGAAGAGTAGGACAATGCGCCTTCAATATAAATACAAAGGTCTATCTTTCCGCCACCTATATCAACAAGAACAGCGCCCAAGTCTTTTTCAGTATCTGTTAAAACGCATTCTGCAGATGAAAGTCCTGCAAAAACAAATCCTAAATTCTGAATATCAAGGTCCTCTAACACCCTATCAATATTTCTCAAATTAGTCTGTGAGGCTGTAATAATATGCGTTTCTACCTCAAGCCGAACTCCAGACATACCAATAGGATTTCTAATTCCATCCTGACCATCTACAATATAGTCTCTAGGACTAACTTCAATAATTCTTTTAGCATTTGATAAAGAAATAGCTCGGGCAGCATCTATTGCTCTGTCCATATCTGTATAAACAATTTCAGACTGAGGATTTGATACAGCAACAATTCCATGAGAATTTAATGAAGCAATATGAGGTCCACCTACAGAAACAAATGCTTTATTAATTTTACGACCTGCCATGCGCTCTGCTTTTTCAACGCTCTCTTCTACTGCAATTGTAACCTCTTCAATATCAACAATAAGGCCTTTTTTTACACCTTTTGACGGAGTTGAATTAAAACCAATAATTCTTGTTTCTTTATCTTCCTTTAAATTTACACCAACAATAGTAGCAATCTTTGAACTTCCTATATCAATTCCGCATACTAATTCATCTTTCATATATTATTATTTCAATTATATATAAATTTAAATAAATATTTATTTAAATTTATATTTTAGTTAAATACTATAATCGGTTTTTTAAACCTTAAATCTAGTTCCTTAAAATCTTGACCTTTAATTTTTAAACTATGAATTATCTGGTCTAATTCATAAATCTGTATTTCTTTATCTTTTTCAGTACTAAAAAAAACTTTTCTTTCTTCAAAATTTAATATTATCATAGTAAGACCATTAATATCAATACTATCAGCTTTTATACCTAGATCAAGAGCGTTTGTTAATATAAAAAGGGCAGTTTTAATATCTTTATAAGTAATAAAATCACCTGCTTGATTTTCATGATAATTAAAAAGCTGATAATAATTAATTGTTGTAATACCCTCTTTTCTTTCTCTTACTTTTGAAATTATTCTGCCTTCTTCACTTAAATTAAAAAAACCATTGCTAACTTTTAATTGTGCAATGTTCTTATGAATTGAAACTAAAATACTTAAAGTCTTTGGGAACTCTTTATTAACATATACTTTATCAACATAAGAATTTTCAGAAGTTATTTTACTTTCGATTTCTTTTTCAGAAAGAAATAATATATTTCTGTTTTTATAGCTTGCTATACCATTAAGAGATGTATTTTGGGAAATTCCTTTTATTTTAATTTCTTCAACGAGAAAATATTCATTTAAAAAGTAAATAGCAAAAAAGAAAAATAAAACAAGAATTAGAAAAATTAAAGTTTTTTTAAGAATTTTAGAAAATTTCGTCAATGATTTTTTTAACTGCGTTTTCACTATATAAATACTGCAAAGTTTTAAAATTATATATATATTGGTAAATATTTACAGCAACTTTGTCTATTAATTGTATCAGTTTATAAGATTCTTCTTTTTGAAAAAATATTTCTCCACAACCTGCATTTTTAAAAATAAGAGCATGTTTTTCTTGTTCATTATTTGCCGACCATGGAAGAGGAATAAAAATAGCAGGTTTTCTTAAACTAATAAGTTCAAAAAAAGTATTGGCACCTGACCTTCCAATAACAATATCAGAAAGTGAATAAATATATCCAATCTCATGTTCTAAAAAATGCTTTCTTAAAATATAATTCTTTCGAAGGTTTGTAGAAAGTGTTTTTCTTAATTTAATAAGTTTCTCATAGTCTTTATATTCTACAGAGTCTCCAGCTTGATGAATTACAATATATTTCTTTAACAATTCCTTAATTATCTCTCTTATTTTATTATTTATGCTATGGGAGCCTAAAGAACCGCCTGTTATATATATTACAATTTTGTCTTTTTGAATTATAAAAGGTTTTGAAATTGTATTAAAAATTACTGATCTAACAGGGTTTCCCGTTAAAACAACTTTGCCTTTATTAAAATATGACTGCGAACTTTTAAATGCGATAAATATGCGCTTTGCAAAAAAACCAATAATTCTATTTGAAAGTCCAGGATGTATTGTTTGTTCATGAGTATATAATGGAATTTTAAAAATATATGACCAAAAAGCAACAGGTAAAGCAATATATCCGCCAAATGATAAGGTAACACTTGGCTTCTCACTTTTAAGAATTTTATATGCATTAAATAATCCTAAAGGTATACGTATTATACTTCGTATTGTTTTTAATGAAATTATTCTTGTTAATCTTCCTGTTTCAAGGGGAATAAATTTTATTTCTCTCTTTTTAATCTCTTTATATTCAAAAGATATTGTTTTTTCATTTTCAAATGCATACTTTCTTCCAACGAAAACTATATCAATATCATCTTTAAACTTATTTTTTAAACCTTGAATAACTGCAAGAGCTGGTGTTATATGTCCACCTGTGATTAATATTTTTTTCATAATTTATAGTCTAATATATTTATGCAATTCTAGTCTTTTTTGCAATATTAACAAGTATTCCAAGCAAAACAAAAGAAATTAATAAGTTAGATCCTCCATAAGAAATAAATGGAATTGGAATTCCAGTTAATGGAAGTAAATTTACCATTGCTCCTAAGTTAATAATTACTTGAAGATTAAAAAAAGCAAATATTCCTCCAGCAAGAAGTTTTCCAAATCTATCTGGGGCATATTTAATAATACGATATATATTTAAAGCGAAAAAAACATAAAGTGAAATTAGGACAAAGCTTCCTATAAAACCAACCTCTTCGCTTATAATTGCAAATATCGAATCTGTGTGCGCTTCAGGAAGAAATAGATATTTTTGTCTTGAAGCTCCAAGTCCTTGTCCAAATAATCCACCATTTGTCAATGAAATCATTATTTGGTTTATATGATAAGTTATTCCCAATGGATCTCTTGTTGGGTCAAAAAAAGCTAAAAAACGGTTGAATCGATAAGGAGATATTTTAATTAAAAGAAAAAAGCCTGCAAAAGATATTGGTAAAAGTATTAAAAGATACCCAAGTTCTATACCAGCTAAAAAGTATATTATTATACTTAAGGCAAAAATAATAATTGCAGTTCCAATATCAGGCTGAAGAGCTACTAAACCAATAAGAATTACTAAAAAAAGAGCAAAAGAAAAAAATCTCTTTTTTTCTTTTTTAATAAGCCATGAAGAAAGATATACTATTACTGAAAACTTAGCAAGTTCAGTAGGTTGAATATTAAAATAACCAAAATTAATCCAGCTTCGTGCGCCTCCTGCCATATTTCCAATTCCTGGAATTAGAACGATTATTAAAAGAACAATGGTTGACAACATTATTATAAAAGCCAAATGATACAAGGCATGATAATCAATCTTAGAAAGTATGAAAAAAACAATAATAGCTAAAATAAGCCAAATTCCCTGCATCTTTAAATAATAAAAACTGTTTGAGTATTCACTAAAGCTTCTTATACTTGAAGATTCAAAAATAAATACAAGACCAATAATTGATAATATTATTGGTATAGTAATTAAAGGTAAAAAAAGATTATTTTTTACAATAGTCTTTTTTCGTTTATTTCTTATCATCTATTAATACGGTTTTAATATATTTAAATATTAATTATATTCTCTTATATATTCTATTGAACTCTCTTCCTCTATGAAATTCATTATCAAACAACTCAAATGATGTTGCGCCAGGAGAAAAAAGCACAATTATTTCTTCCTTATGCTTGTCTTTTGTTTTATTTGCAATTTCATATGCTTTTTCAACAGCTTTTTCCAAATCATCAAACTTTCCTGCAATTTTCTTTTTTATTTGTTTATTTAATTTTTTAGATATTTCGCTTGTAAAACTTCCTTTTAAAAGGACTATTTTCTCAACGTCATTTAATTTTTTTAATAATTTATCTGTTGGAAGATTTTTAGTTTTTCCGCCTAAAATCAAAATAATTCTACTTTTGGAAAATGAATCTATGGCTTTTATAGTTGCAATTGGCGTTGTAGATGTTGTGTCATTTATAAAAGTAATATTATTTTTACTACCTATTATTTCCTGTCGGCTATGGACTCCTTTAAAATTAACAATGTGCTCTTCTGTATTTTTTTTATTTATTTTAAGTATTTTTGCAGCAATTAAAACACAAGCTGCATTTTCCTTATTATGAATTCCTTTAAGGTATTTTAGTTTTTTTGGAAAATCAGTATTTTGAAAATAATAAATTTTAGACTTAGGATTATCTTTTTCAATTTCTTTTTTCAGTACTTTGTTTGCAATTAAATAATCGCAAGGTTTTTGATTTAAATATAAGGCTTTTTTATCTAACGCGTAATTATCCATTGAGTCATAATAATTTAAGTGGTCTGGATAAAGATTAGTAAAAATTGAAATATTTGGACTTATCTTTTTTTTATTTAATCCTGAAAGCTGCCATGAAGAAAGCTCAAGAATTACATAATCTTGTGCAGTGGCTGATTTAAGGATTTCAATTGTTGAGATATTTGGAATATTTCCGCCTAAAAAGACTTTTTTTTTGGATTTTTTAAGAAGAGAATACAACATCATAGCAGTTGTTGACTTTCCTCTTGTACCACTTATTCCAATTATTTTAGAAGGACAATATCTTACAAAAAAAGAAGCTTCCATATCAATTGTTACTCCTTTTTTTCCTGCACAAACAAGTTCTGGCAAATTCCACTTAACTGAAGGTCCTTTAAAAATATACTCAGAAGATGTAAAGTCACTAATCTTATGTTCTCCTAATGTAAATTTAATGTTTAATCCGCTTAATTTGTCAATAGAACTTTTTAGTTTTTCTTTTGTTTTTAAATCAGTTACAGTAACATTTGCCCCTAACTTTGAAAAAAAACGCGCTAATCCGACTCCTCCACCTTGAAGTCCCAAGCCTATAACAAGAACTTTTTTATTATTAAACTGGTTTTTTAACTTAAAGATAAGCTTATTCATAGTAAATATATTGTATCATTTTGAACTTTAAGAAAAGTTAAATTTTAATAAATCTTAAACTATAGATTATTATTTCATAAAGGCAATCATAAGACCAAAAATACCGAAGATTATTGAAATAAGCCAAAAGCGCATAACAATTTTGGGCTCTTCCCATCCTTTATGTTGAAGCCATAAATGAAAAGGAGATACAAAAAAAAGCTTTTTTTTAAGTATTTTTTTACTAAAAAGCTGCATAAATGAAGTAAAAATCTCAACTACAAAAATAGCTCCAATAATAAGCAAGGTAAATGGTTTACCTAAAATAAGTCCAATTACAGCAAAAGTTGCACCAAAAGCCAGTGCTCCAGAATCGCCTAAAAATATTCTTGCTGGATAAATATTAAAATACAAAAAAGCAAGCAAGCCACCTAGCCATGCAGCAATAAATAAAGATGTCGGAACATCTAAAATAGACCTTGAAATAATCCAAAAACAAATTAAGGCTATCATTAAAATTCCCGAAGCTAATCCATCCAATCCATCAGTAATATTTACTGCATTTGCAAATGCAACAATAACAAATGTTGAAAATACAATATAAAAATATGAAAGATTAAATACTCCCAAAAAGGGGATATTAATGATATCAATTTTCAAATCATGAAAAAGCCAATAAGAAATTATTACCGCTAAAATTATTTCTAAAATAAGTTTATGACGGATTCTTAATCCAAAAAAATGTTTTTCTTTCCAAAAAAATATTTTATTTAAATCGTCATAAATTCCAAGAATTGCAAAAGAGATAAATGTAAAAAAAAGTATCTTAATCTCTGAAAACATTGATGGAAAATTTGTAAAAATAGTTTTAGTTGTTAAGCTTACTACTGAAAGAAATATTGTAAATATAAATATTGTTGTTAAAATAATTAATATTCCTCCCCCAACAGGTGTTCCTTTTTTATGATTATTATATAAATCAAATATTGGCGTTGGCTTGTTAAAAGGATCTTTGGTTTTCTGTTGTGCTCTTTGAAGTTTGTTTTTATACAAAAAATTGATAAAAGGAATAATAAATATCATGTTGACAACAAAAGAAGCAAATATTGCAAACAAATACATTGGCATAGAAAAATCTAGTAATGTTTTTAATATAAAAAGAATTGATAAATTTTAGGTACAAAAATAATACAGGATATTGTTAGTGCACCAACCGCAAATATTAGCATTGCTCCAGCTGAAATATCTTTAGCCCACTTAATATCCTCTCTCCACTTTCGATCAATTGCATCTGTTGTTTTTTCTATTCCTGTATTAATTGCCTCGATAGTTAAACCTAAGAAAATAAATGAAATAATAATAAGAAATTCATAATAAGAAATCTTAAAAAATATTCCACAAGATATTGCAATAAATGAAAGCAAAAAATGAATAATGAAATTAGGTTGTGTTTTAAAAGACCACTTAAGACCATTCCAGGCATTTTTTAGAGAAATTGTATGTTTATGTATCATTTAATAAGATTAAAAATATCTTTAGCTAACTTTTTTGAATCATGTCTTAAAATACTTCTTATTAATTTATCAGCTTTTGGTTTTTTAAATATATTTGAATCAACCAAATCACTTCTTATTATTTTACCTTTAAAATCATCATCATTAATATTATCTTTAACTGGCTTTTCATTATTCTTACTATACCAGTTTAAAATACTTTTTTTAATTTGTCCATTGTTAATAATAATAAAGTCAGGTTTTCTTCCTAAATACAATGTAAGATCTTTCACATGATCAAGCGCTGTATATCCTGTTGTTTGTCCTGTTTTTGTCATTAAATTCATAATATATATAATCTTTAATTTTGATGACATAATTGCTTTTTTTATTCCCTTTACTAAAAGAACAGGAATAATGCTTGTGTATAAGTCTCCTGGGCCAACAATTAAATAATCTGTTTTTTTTATTCTTTTTACCGCTCGCTTATTTGCTAAAACTAATGGACTAAGAAAGGCGCATTTTATTCTGCTTGCTTCTTTAATATTTTCATCTATTTTACCTTCTCCTTTTATTATTTTTCCGCTTTCATATTTTGCGCAAAGGTTTGTTTTATGAAACGTAACAGGAATAACAGGTCCTTTTAATTTTAAAACAAATGCTGCTGTTTTAATTACCTCTTCATAATTTGTCGTTACTTTTTCAAGAGTGGATAAAAATATATTTCCAAAATTGTGTCCTTTTAAATCCCCTTTTTGAAAGCGATACAAAAATAATTTTCTCCATAAATAAGATTTATCTGAAAGAGCAACTAAACACTGTCTCAAGTCCCCTGGAGGAAGCACTCCCAACTGATCTCTTAATCTTCCTGTTGATCCTCCAGAATCCATCATACTAACAATCACACCCAAGTTAATATCATATTTTTTTAATCCTGATAAAACAATAAATGAGCCTGTTCCTCCTCCAATTACAGTAGCTGTTTTCATATTTTTTTAATATCTCCTCCTAATTGTTGAATTTTTTTATCTAAGTTTTCATATCCTCTTTCTAAAATTTCAGCACCATTTATTATTGTTTTTCCATTTGCAAGTAATGCAGCAATTACTAATGTGGCTCCAGCTCGCAAATCTGTTATTTCTAATACACCATTATGTAAAGAGTGTCCGCCTTGAATAGAAATTATCTGATTATATTTTTTTCCTTGTTCATAATTAAAATAGTAATATTTACAAGGGTTTGAAATACTTTTATTTACAAACTCTATTTTTGCTCCAAGTTTTTCTAATTCATAAATATATGAAAATCTATTTTCAAATACTCGCTCTACTATGGTTGATTTTCCTTGAGCCTGTGTCATTAATACTGCCCAATTTTGCTGCCAATCTGTCATAAATCCAGGATGGGGAGCTGTTTCTATATTTGATGGAAGTATTTGACCTTTATAGTAAAATTTAACTTTGTTATTTCCTAAAATATCAACTCCAATATTTACTTTTTTAAGATTAATAAAAAACGCATCTAATAATTCAGGCTGAATCTTATCAATAATAACTTTTCCCTTTGTAGAAACTGCAGATATTGCATATGTCACTGCTTCATTTCTATCAGATATAATTTTAAAAGAATTATGAGTAATTAACTTTTTAACAGGCTTTATTACAATCTTATTATTCTCTCTTTTAATATCTGCTCCTGCCTTATTCAAAAAATTAATCAATTCATCAATTTCAGGCTCAAATGAAATATTAGATATTATTACATTATTATCAGCAAAAATAGAAAACATAATAAGAAGCTCTGTGCCTGTATGAGACTGTCTTGGAAAAGAATATTCTCCTCCTATTTTTTTTCTTTTTTCAATTTCATAATATCCTGTTTTTGCATCATATTCTACACAAGCGCCAAGAGCTTTAATGCCGTTTATTATTCTATCAATTGGTCGTGCTCCTATTCTACATCCTCCTGGATTTGGAATATAACATTTATTGAATTTATAAAAAAGGGGGGCTAAAAACATAAAAGAAACTCTAATTTTTGAACCGTGAAGTAAATCAACTTTATTTTTATCAATATTTCTACTATCAATTAAAACAGTATTTTCTTCAATAAATTCTGCCTTCCCTCCTAAATCCGCAATTAACTTCAAAAGAAGTTTTACATCATATATTCTCGGAACATTTTCCAGAATAATCTCCTGGTCAAACATAAGAGCGGCAATAATTACTTTTAAAGCTACATTTTTAGCTCCAGAAAGCACAATATTTCCCTTAAGCTTATTTCCTCCTTTAACAATGTATGAATTATTCATAAATATTTTATATATATAAAAAAACTAGATTAAAACAACTTCTTCTTCAAGTTTTATATTAAATTTATGCCTTACTTTCTCTTTTACAATACTAATTAATTTTTTTAAATCATCTGGATTACCATTGCCTTTATTAACAATAAAGTTTGCATGCTTTAATAAAACATAAAAATCACCGCAACTTATGCCTTTTAGACCTGCTTTATCTATTAAATATCCGCTTGATGTTGTAGGTAAATTATGCTTTTTCTTATCTTTTTCTGATATATTTCTAAAAAAACATCCGCTTGTAGCAATCCCAAAAAGCTGTGTTTGCTTTCTATATTCTAATGATTTTTGGGCTTTTTTTCTTAAAATATTTGGGCTTTTAATTTTTAATTTAAATACAGCTTCAAGCAATACTTCCTTTGTTTTTTGTAAAATACTGTAATCATATGCAAAATTAAAATACTTTTTTTCTACTTTTTTTGTTTTTCCAGACTTATCAACAATATATGCGTATATTAAATTGTCTCCAAAATATTGTATAGGATGAGTCCATTTTGCATTCATATACAATGCTCCTCCTACAGTTCCAGGAAGACCTTTATGATATTCAAAACCAGAATATCCTTTTTCTATTGTTTCTTCAATTAACTTTGAAGCTGGATATCCTGAAGAAATAAGTATATTTATATAAGTTTTTCCTTTTTTAATAACTTTTATTTTTTTATATTCATTTTTTACTACTAGTCCATTATATATATCCTCTTTTGCCGCAATGTTTGATCCTCCACCAAGAATTAAAAAGGGAATATTATGTTTTAAACATACAGAGCAAACTTTTTGTAAATCTTCTCTTTTTTTTGCTTTAAAAAAATACTTTGCATATACTTTTTGACGCATTGTTAAATAAGGAAAAAGGTTAACTTTTTTAAAAATTTTAGTTTTCCCTAATTTACTCTTTAATATGTTAAGCTGTTTCATATATTAAATAATACAGTCTTATTGTTTTATCTGCTTTATAGCTCTAATTATATCATCTTTTAGCTTGTAAACATCGCCTGCCCCCATTGTAATAATTACATCACCTTTTTTAATTATTTTGGGTAATTCTTCTATAAGCTTATTAAATGTTGGAAAAGATAAAATGTTCCCCTTATCTGAAGCTTTGGCAATATCTTTTTCAGAAATATTAAATTCTTCGCTTTTTTCACGAGCTGATGAAAATATTGGCAAGACATATGTTTTATCAGCTAGAGATAGACTTTTCCCAAATTCATGCAACAGAGCTTTTGTTCGAGAATATGTATGGGATTGGAAGATAATAATAAGTCTTTTATTTTTGAATCTCTGTCTCACAGCTTCTATTGTGGCTTTTATTTCTTCTGGATGATGGGCATAATCATCAAAAAGGAATGTAGTATTATCCGAATAAATAAGTTCAAATCTTCTTCTTACTCCTTTAAAATTTCGTATTGGATTTTTAATATCTTCATACTTAAATCCGAGTTTAAGCAATAACACTATAACAGCTACTGTATTTAAAGCATTTTTCTTTCCAAAAAGAGAAATTTTAAAATTTAGCAACTGTCTGTTAAATTTTAAAGTAAAAGCACTTCCATTTGTATTTGCTTTAAAATTAACAATCATATAATCTGCCTTATTAGAATAACCGTATGTTATATATTTATGCTTATTAAGTTTGGAAAGTAAAGAACGAATATTTTTATCGTCAGCACATAGAACTAGCTCTTTTCCTTTAAAAAAGGATAAAAATGTGTCTTTAACAGCTTTGATATCTTTAAAAATATCAGGGTGGTCAAAATCAATATTTGTGCAGACTATATATTTGGGATTAAATAATAAAAGCTTTGAAGTATTATCATGTGGAGGATTTATTCCATATTCATCAGCTTCAACTACAAAATACTTGCTTTTGCTATAATTTCCTCCATCATAATCGGTAAAACATGGAGCTCCAACAATATAGCTTGGGTTTACATTAAGTTTTAGCAAGGCATATGAAAGAAAAGATGCTGTAGTTGTCTTTCCATGACATCCTGCAACAGCTATTGAACATTTAAACTGTTTTATTAAATAAGCAAGGACTTTTGCTTGAGATATTGTTTTTACTTTTCTATTTTTTGACTCAATTACTTGAGGATTGTCTGTACCTCCATGTGCTGCAGAATATATTAATGTATCAATACTTTCAGGAATATCTTTAATATTAAATCCTATGCTCCAAGCAATATTGTTTTTCATAAGCAACTCATCTGTTATTTGATCATCTTTTGTATCAGAGCCATAAACATTTTTACCCATTTTCTTAAATATCACTGCAAGGTTAGCCATTGCAACACCCTTTATCCCTACAATAAAAATATTATTTGAGGATTTTAGCATAAGTATATGCAAATTATACAATTTTTAATAAAAAAACTTGAATTTATAATTATTTTATATAATATTGAATTCTTATTATTTATTGTATAATCTTTATTGTTATATATGAAATATAGCAAGTATAAACAGATATTTTATTCCTTTATTCATCTTCTTTTTACATCTAGTATATTGTATGCCTTTTATCATTTCTTAAAAACACCAAAAACAAATATGTTTTATAGAAGAATGTGGGCATATGAAATTTGGATTATTATCTCTTTTTATATCTTATTTCTATATCTTGCATTAACAGAAGATGGAAAAAGATTTTTGAAAATTAAAGATAAATTTGCCCATTTTAAAAGAGTACTAATGATCAATTTACTTCTTCTTATTTTTCCTTGGGGATTATTACTTTTGCTTGCTCCACCTGATTTGTTGGGAATGGTTAAGTTAAATTCAGTTTATTGGAGAATATTAGGCTTTTTTTCACTACTGGGAGCAATTGTTTATTATTTTGCATATCGCTTTTATAAATATAAGCTTACCTATTATATTTTTATTTTCGGAGCTGTAGATAACTTATTAGCTGGAATAATTATTCTAATTTTATTTATGCTCCAAAAGGCCCCTCTTGTTTCAATAGGGTCTGTTCCTCTTCTTCTTTATTTTTCATACTTTTTCGTTGAACAAACTTTAAACTATAATCAAAATATTAAAGACTTAAAAAAAAGCGAAACAATTATTGGGAAAGTAAAAAAATTAATAAAAAAAGACTAAAGAGATTAATGTTTTGTCTATTTTAAGATAGCATGTTCAATAGCTTTTCTTTCATCCCAAGGATGTTCCTTATTTCCTCGACATAAACTCTGTTCATGCCCTTTTCCAGTAAATATAATAACATCATCTTTTTTTGCAAGACTTACTGCCTTATTTATAGCTTGATTTCTATTTTCAATTACAATATATTTTTTTCCAGTTTCTTTAATTCCGCTTCCAATTTGAGCACAAATTTTACATACATCTTCAGTTCGAAAGTCTTCCTCTGTTAATATTATTAAATCAGAGTATTTTGCGCTTATTTTCCCCATTTTAGGTCTTTTTGCAATATCTCTTAAACCTGCACATCCAAATACATGTATAATTTTTCCATTTCCGTAAATTAAGTTATTTTTTACTGTTTTTAATACCTGATTTAAACCATTTATCGTATGCGCAAAGTCAATAACTATTGTAAATCCTTTGTCTGTATTAATTACTTCAAATCTACCCTTAGGCAGCTTGAATGTTGATACTGCTTTTAATATTTTATCTTTTTCAATCCCCAAAATATTTGCAACAGAAATTGCCGCAAGAATATTATATTTATTATAGTCCCCAATAAGCTCTGTTTTTATACTCTCGCTCCACATAAAATCAGCTTTGTTATTTAAGCTGTATGTAAATATTAAAGAAGATGTAATATTATTTTTTAAAGTTTGCATTACTCCTTCGTATGATTGATCATCTTTATTTAATATTATTTTTTTTGAAGATCTCATAATTAAGCTTTTTGATTTTAAATAATTATCATAGCTTCCAAAATAGTCATATCCTGAAACAGATTTAATATGCTCATGCGTAATATTTGTAAGTACAGAAACCATATAATCAATGCCCCATACTCTATTTTGATCTAACCCATGAGCAGTTGTTTCAAGAACAAAATACTCATCACCATGATTTACTGCAGAAGAAATGTATTTTTGAGTTTGAAAAGAATCCGGTGTTGTTACATGAAATCCAGTGTCAAACTTTTCTCCTGCAATATTTGCATATATGCTTGAAATTACTGATACTTTTTTTCCACAACTTTTTAAAATATGATAGATAAGATGACTTGTTGTTGTTTTTCCATCTGTTCCTGTTATCCCAATAACCTTAATTCTTCTGCTTGGAAAACCATAAACAATATTTGCAATAATTGCTTTTATTAAATGAAAAATGTTTTTTAGTTTACGAATCATATTTTTTACTCCTCTGGTGCAACATTATAGTATATTAAGAATTCTTTAGCTACTTCGAAAAAAAGAGGGGCTGCTGTTTCTGAGGCCCATGGAGAAGACTCAGGCTCTCTTAATACTACAAGAGTAATAAATTTTGGCTTATCTAAAGGAGCAAAGCCTATAAAAGAAGCTATTGTTTTTGAAGCATCATAATGCCCTTCTATTGGTATTTGAGCAGTACCTGTCTTTCCTCCCATTTTATATCCCTTTGGCTTAACCCACTGGAATTCTCCCTGTTCAACAGTAGAATGAAGCATTTTTTTCATAATCTCAGAGGTTTTATTATTTAATACTTTTCTTATAATCTTAGGCTTTATTTCAATTTCCCTGTCTCCTGAATCCATTTTTAAAACAATATATGGTTTTAAAAGGTTTCCTCCATTAATTATAGCTGCAAATGATCTTAACATTTGTATAGGAGTAACAGCTATTCCTTGCCCAAATGTAACTGTAGCAAAATCAATTGGATACCAGTTTTCAATAGGTTTTAAATTTCCTGGAACTTCTCCTTGAACATCAATATTTGTCAAGTTTCCAAACCCAAAATCGGAAATTGCATTAAATACTGCTTTATTTCCCATTTGTTGTCCAATTTGCACCATGCCTACATTAGAAGATTTTTCTAATATTCCACTAACAGTTATTTTGCCTTGATATTTATCATTCCATGTTCTTATATAATATTCCCCTATCCTTATGGGTCCTTCTTCATCAAATATATCATTTGGCTTTATTAACTTTTTTAATATTCCATATGAAACAATAATTGGCTTAAATATTGATCCTGGTTCATAAAGATCAGAAACTGCAGGATTTTTAAAATAACTCTCACTAAACTCATAATATTTCTCTAAATCAAAATCAGGAAGACATACAAGCCCAAGAATTTGCATTGTATATGGATCAGCAGTAATAATACATCCTTGCTTTGCTTTATAATGCTTTAACGCATTTAATAAGCTTTGCTTTGAAATATCTTGTATTGTTTTATCTATAGTAAGAATCAAATCTCTTCCATTTTCAGGATCAATTTTCTCTTGTGTACCAATAAGAATTGGTCTTCCCAAAAGATCACGCTCTGATTCAAGCAAACCAGGGATACCTTTTAATTCTTTGTCATAAAAACCCTCTAAACCAAAATATCCAACATCTTCTGCCTTTTCATTTTTCCCTACAAAACCAACTAAATGAGCCGCTAATGAAGCTTCAGGGTAATACCTTTTCATTCCATAATTAAAACCTACTCCTTTTAAATTCAATTTAGAAATTTTATCCTTTTCTTTTTCTTCAATACCAGAAAGTATTGAAACCCAATATTTCGTATCATCAAATCTTGCCTCAATAGTTGCTTCCCCTACTTTCAAAACCTCATCAAGCTTTTTAATAACCTCATATTTGTCTTTTATTTTCTTTGGCTCAATATACAAATGATAACTATTCTGGTTGAGAACTAATGGATTTCTATTCCTGTCATAAATCTTTCCTCTTTCTGACAAAATCATTTCTGTCTGAAGATAATTATCTGTTTTTACTGATTCACTATTAATTATCTGAATAGAAAATAACTTGATAATTATTGCGGCATAACAAAAAAGAAAAAACAATAAAAGTAATTTTCTTTTGTTCATAATGAAAGAATAGCAAATTCAAAACAAATATTATTTTTTATTTACTATTTATTATCTACTATTTATTAAGTGCAACAGCAAGATTGTTTAAATATATTGGTATAGCTTTTTTTGTAAAGTCTAATTCTGCAGCTAAAGAAGCAGCTTTTTGAAAAGAAACATCGCCTGTTGAGATTTTCTCCAGTTCAATATTTTCTTTGTGTAAAATCATAATATCTTTTTCATATTTTGAAATCTCATTACTTAAATTAATTCCAGAAACAAATATATAGATATTTGAAACAATAATTGCAAAAAGTACTGTATATATTATGTATTTTTTCATATATTATTTTTAAAAATAATTCTTAATTTTGCTGATCTTTCATGTTTTATGTTCTTTTTTCCAACAATTGGTTTTTTTGTTAATAATTTTAAACCATTTTCTTTAGCAAACCGTTTTACAATTCTATCTTCTAGCGAATGAAAAGATATTACAATTATCCTTCCATTACTATTTATAATATTCCTTGCTCCCTTTAATGCTTTTTTTAAATTTTCAAACTCATTATTTACTGCAATTCGTAAAGCTTGAAAAATTCGTGCATAAACTTGTTTATCTTTTCTTTTTATTGTTTTATCAATAATTCTTAATAAATCACCTACTTTTTCAATTTTTTTTAAAGAGCGGGCGTTAACAATACCTTTAGCAATTGCCCTAGAATTGATTTCCTCAGAATACTTTGTAAAAATTTCATATAATTCACTTGCTTTTAAACTATTAATAATTGAACTTGCTGTTTTAATAATATTGTTACTTAATCGCATATCTAAATACTCATCTTCATTTTTGTATGAAAAGCCTTTTTTCGATTTTTGAATCTGTCTCATTGACAAACCAAGGTCAAATATTATTCCATCAACTGGATAATATTTATTTTTCTTTGCAATATCTTCAATATTTGCAAAATTATCATTAAATAAAAATGCATTTTTGAATATTTCTTTTTGCTTTAATCCTTCTATTTGCCTCTCATCCCTATCAATGCCTAATAATCTTCCTTGTTTTTTTAATATCTCTTGTCCATGTCCTCCTTCTCCGACAGTTGCATCAATATATAGGCCGTTTGGCTTAATATTCAAATTGTCAATGACTTCTTTTAAAAGAACTGGGGTATGTCTCATATTAGCTTTTGAACTCTTTATTGTATTTCTCCCATTTTTCTTGCTTCCATATTTCAAAATGGTCACCTACCCCAATAATTAGAACTTTATTTTTAAATCCGGCATGAATCATAAGATTTCTGGGCATAACAAATCTTCCTTGATCATCAATATCCAAATAAACCGCTGATGAAAATAAAAAGCGTCTTTTTTCAAGATTTTCCCTTTCTAAAAGTGAAACATCAAGTAAAGTCTTTGCTTTTTGTTCCCAATCTTCTTTATCATAACCTGCTAAACAAAAATCAAAACCTTTTGATAGAATAAAAGTGTTGCCTTTTAAAAGTTCTCTAAGTTTTTTTGGCAATATTATTCTGCCAGGTGCAGTAAATGAAACAGAATATTCACCATAAAAAACCATATACAACCATTAAACACCATAATTTACCAGGTGTCAAGAGGAAATGAATAAAATATTTAATAAAACTAAACAATTTGTCTTTTCCCAGCAAAAAAGTATATTTTCAAGCGCCTTAATACTTGCATTTATGATTGTTATTGCACGTCTTTTTGGATTCTTGCGCTATAGAATACTTGCCGGATACTTTACTACAGATACACTAGATATTTTTTATGCCTCATTTCGTATTCCAGATCTTGTTTTTGAGATTCTAATAACAGGAGCACTTATTTCATCATTTATCCCTATATATATAAAATACAAAAATGATAAAGAAAAGCTTTCTACAAATATATCTTCAATAATAAACCTAGTTTTTGTTGTTCTCTTTATCTTTCTTATAATCCTTTTTGTCTTTATGAACAAAATTATGGCTTTAATAACTCCAGGATATGATATTGAAAAAATCCGCTTAATTTCTAGGTATTCTAGATACCTGCTTATTGGCCAGCTTCCATTTTTGGTATTTGGAAATATTCTAACTGGAATAGGACAAGCAAATAAAACATTTTTTTTAGCTGCACTTGCTCCAGTTTTTTATAATCTTGGAATTATTGTTGCAACAATAATTCTGGCACCTAATTTGAATTTATTAGCACCTGTTATTGGAGTTGTGTTAGGAGCTGTTTTATTTCTTCTTATTCAATTTCCTCTTCTTTTTAAATTTGATTTTAAATATTGTTTTATTTTAAAAAAAACAAGGGGATTAATTGAGTTTGTAAAAACTACAATACCAAGAATACTAACTGTTCTTACAGCTCAAATAGATGCAACAATTGATCTTGCATTAGCTACGCTTCTTGAACCAGGTTCATATACAATATTATATCTTGCACAACGTTTTCAATTGCTTCCTGTTTCTGTTATTGGAATAGCACTTGGACAAGCTTCTTTTCCATATCTTTCAGAAATGTATCAAAACAATAAAATTGATGAATTTAAAAAAGTAGTAGTTGATTCTATTATGAACATATTTTTCCTTACTATTCCTATTATGTTGTTTTTTGTTTTTGCAAGAACTCCTCTTATAAGGTTGTTCTTTGGTGGAGTAAAATTTGATTGGAACTCTACGGTTCTTACTGCTATTACATTGTCTTTCTTTGCTTTATCCCTGCCCTTTCATAGCGTCTATTACTTTCTTACACGATGTTTTTATGCGTTCTTAGATACTAAAACTCCATTTATACTTAGCATTATCTCAGTTTCACTAAATGCAATCTTAAGTATAGTATTTATTGTATTTTTAAAACTTCCAGTGTGGTCTCTTGCAATATCTTTTTCAATATCAATGACTATTAATGTAATACTTCTTTTTATACTTCTTTTTAAAAGAATAAAAGGTCTTAATCTGAAAATTATTTTTCTTGAAACATCTAAAATTTTATTCGCATCTTTAATTTCATCGATATTCAGCTATTATCTTTTAAAATTTTTAGATGGACTTGTTTTTGACACAACAAGAACTATACAGGTGTTTTTCTTATTAACAACCGTAGGTATAATATACTTATTACTATATTTATTTATAGCATGGCTCATAAATACCAAAGAAATTTATCTTGTTTCAAAATTAATTATTAAGGCTAAAGAATACAAAAAGAAAATTATTGAATTACAAACAGTATATGAATAAAAAATTCCATCAAATCGAAGCAGCTAAAATTATTCAAAAAAAATTATTAGGTAAAAAAATTACCTATAAAGAAATATATTTGCTTATGGATGAAATTGCCAATAAAAGATTAAGTGATATCTTAATTACATACTTTGTTGCATCATCTTTTAAAGAAGGATATACGCATGAGGAACTTTATAATTTTACAAAAGCAATGGTAGAAACTGGAGAAAAACTTAGTTTTAAAGGGATAGTTGCAGATAAACATTCAACAGGAGGAGTCGCAGGAACAAGAACCACAATGATTCTAGTTCCAATAATTGCATATGCAGGTTTTAAAATTCCAAAAATATCTTCCCGTGCAATAACAACGCCAGCTGGAACTGCTGATGTTATGGAAGTTATCGCAGAGGTTGACTTTACTAAAAAAGAAATACTAACAATTGTAAACAATGTAGGAGGATGCATTTCATGGAACAATAAGCTTAATATTGCACCAGCAGATGATGTAATTATTAAAGTAGAAGAACCATTACAATTTGAATCATTTGATAAAATCATAATGTCAATAATGGCAAAGAAAATTGCTGTTGGTGCAACCCATCTTATACTTGATATTCCGGTTGGGAAAACTATGAAAATTCAGCATTTTACTGATGCAGAAAAAGTTGAAAATAAATTTAAAATGCTTGCAAAAAAATTTAATATTCATCTTATTACTGATGTTAATGAAACGCTGGAACCCGCTGGATATGGAATTGGACCATCTCTTGAAGCATTAGATGCACTTTCAGTTTTGGAGCAAAAAAAAGATAGACCAATTAAATTAGAAGCCAAAGCCCTAAGACTTGCCGGCAAATTACTTGACATATGCTTTTCTGACAAAAAAATAAAAAAAAATGGGCAAGAGGAAGCTGAAAAAATCCTAAAAGATGGAAAAGCTCTTCAAAAATTTAGAGAAATAATAAAAGCTCAAAAGGGCAATAATCAAATTTCATCTGATACATTAAAAACATCAAAATTCAAAATTGAAGTACATATGCAAAATCAAGGAAAAATTAAATCAATTAATAATTATAATTTAAATTCTATAGCAAAAATATTAGGAGCTCCCGATGATAAATATGCTGGTATATATTTATTAAAAAAGCTTGATGAAAAAATCAGCAAAAAAGAACCATTTGCAATGTTTCATTCATCTGATAAATATAGGCTTAAAGAAGCACAATTAACATTTAGTAATTTTCCAATTTATGAAATTGAATAATAATATTGTATATAATTAATTATTAACCCAATTATATTTATGAAAAAACTATTAATACTATTATTAACACTGGGAATTTTAGGCTTTGGAGGCTATCTTTATTATAAAGAAGGAACTCTTCCTGTTAATAAAAAAAGTTCAGAAACTCAAATATTTGTAATTAAAAAAGGAGATAGCTTAAATGAAATATCCAAGAATTTAGAAAAAGAAGAGCTTATACGAAACAAGTTAGTATTTTATCTCGTTGTAAAGCAGCTTGGAATTGAAAAAAGTATACAAGCTGGAGACTTTCGCCTTTCACAGTCAATGGATGTTTATAAGCTTTCAGAAACTTTAACACATGGAACTTTAGATATTTGGATAACAATTATTGAAGGTTTAAGAAAAGAAGAAATAGCAGATATTGTATCAAAAAATTTCAATATCCCTGCAATAGAATTTACTAAAACAGCAAATGAAGGTTATTTATTCCCAGACACTTACCTTATTCCAAGAGAAGCAACAACAGAAAATATATTGGCAATACTTACAAATACTTTTAATCTTAAATATTCTGATGAAATAAAAAATAAAGCTAGTAAACTAAGCCTAACTCAAAAAGACGTTATCATTCTTGCTTCTTTAATTGAAAGAGAAGCTTTATACGATAATGACAGACAGAAAGTTGCTAACGTACTTTTAAAAAGAATTGAAAAAGGGTTCCCGCTTGAAATAGATGCAACAGTTCAATATGCATTAGGATATCAACCAAAAGAAAAAACTTGGTGGAAACAACACCTAACTCAGAAAGATCTTGATACTGACTCACAATATAATACGCGAAAATATGCAGGAATGCCCCCTGGACCAATATGCAGTCCTGGGCTTGCC
>Ga0208904_1000715_pt1 | contig 25531 bp, 23 predicted proteins | sample AntAceMetag02UKB_FD_184774 | JGI IMG/M metagenome (GOLD analysis project Ga0208904, IMG submission 184774) | Saline lake microbial communities from Ace Lake, Antarctica - Antarctic Ace Lake Metagenome 02UKB (SPAdes) (version 2) | ecosystem: Environmental > Aquatic > Non-marine Saline and...
AAGGTAAAAGACTTAAAAGATAATCTTGAAAAAGGAGAAAAAGAGGAGCTTGAGTCAAAAACAAAGGAGCTTTCAGATTCTCTGCAGAAAATAGGTCAGTATATGTATAAAAAAGAAGAAGGAAAACCTACTCAACAAGAAGCAACAGAGGAAAAAAGGCAGAAAGAAAATCATGATAAAAAAGATGAAAAGAAAGATGAAAAAGAAAAAGGCGTAGAAGAAGGAGAAGTTGTAGAGTAGACTTATAAAATATGGCAGAAGATTATTATAAGCTACTGGGAGTTTCAAAAGATGCTTCAGGGCAAGAAATTAAAACGGCATATAGAAAAAAGGCTTTAAAATGGCATCCTGATAAGAATAAAGAAAAAGGAGCTGATAGAAAATTTAAAGAAATAAATAAAGCCTTTGAGGTTTTGTCAGATACAAAAAAAAGAGAAATGTATGACCAATATGGGTCTGCAGCCTTTGAGAAAGGAAACATGGGAGGAGCACAGGGCGGGCATGGTCCTTTTAGATATACCTATACAACAAATATGGGCGGGCAAGATTCTCCATTTGAAGGTGTTGATTCTGGAGGATTTTCTGACCCATTTGAAATTTTTGAATCTTTTTTTGGATTTAAATCTCCATTTGGAGAAAGAAATAGCCCATATGCAAAACGCAGACAAGTATATGAAGCAAGAATTACTTTTAATGAAGCAGTAAAGGGAGTAGAGAAAAATGTTGTAATTAAAGGAGAAAGAAAATCTATTAAAATTCCAGCTGGTGTTGATAATGGTACTCGCATACGCTTTTCAGAGTTTGATTTATTAATAGGAGTAGAAAATCATAAATATTTTAAAAGGGAAGGACAGGATATTTATTATGAAAAAGAAATTTCATATCCTATGGCTGTACTTGGTGGAGTAGTTGAAGTAGCTACTGTAAGAGGAAGTATTAAGCTAAAAATACTTCCTGGGACAGAGTCGGGGAAAGCTATTCGTTTAAAAGGTGAAGGAGTCCCCTATCTAAATTCTTCAAGAAAAGGGGATCAATATGTTGTGTATAAAATAAAGGTACCTGAAAGAGTTTCTTCACATGTTAAAAAAATACTTGAAGAATTAAAAACTGAGCTTTAAAAATTAAGATTATTTAAATACTTTATTCCTAAGGAGTTACAGTTGGCTCTTCCTCTGGTGTCACAGTTGGTTCTTTCTCCCCAGGTGTTACGGTTGGTTCTTCCTCCCCAGGTGTCACAGTTGGCTCTTCTTCATCTTTAGTTTTCCCAATAATTACAATTACATCAAACTCATCATCTTCATCAAGAGCTTCGCTGTCTATAGTTACTATATAATTGTCTTTTAAATCATTTTTTACAAGATCTCCGTAATCTTCTTTGTCTTCTTTTGTTTGTATTGTGATATCTTCATAAGTATAATTATCAGCATTTCCAGTTTCTATATCCTTATATCCCATATCCTCAAGTTCTTCTGCAAGCTTAGATGCAATGCCAGCTGTTCCACTTCCATTTAATACTTTAATTTTTACAGCTTGTTTATCTGGTGTTGGTTCTGGTACAGGAGTTGAAGTTGGAGTGCTTTTCTCTTCTGATACTGGAGTTTTGTCAGGAGAACCTGTTTTAAACATAGGAAGAATAACAAAAAATGCGCCAGCTATTATAAGGATAATTGATACACTAATGATAATAAATTTGATTGGTTTAAATTTATTCTGAGAATAATTATTATCCATGTTTTTTATATATAGCAAAATATTTGAAGTATAATTATATCAAATAAAATTATAAATATATGCAAATAAAAACAGAAATATCTAACCTTATAAATTATAGGTTATACTTAACGATTTTGCAAGTAGTAGAAAATTATTTAAAAAAACAAAGATATTTGCGAATAGAGCTTCCAGTACTTTCTCCTGCTCTTATACCAGAGCTTAATGTTAAAGCTTTTGAAACAGAGCTTAAATATATTAAAAAAAAACAAAAATTATATCTAACTCCTTCGCCAGAGTTATTTTTAAAAAGATTGTTAGCCCATAACATTGGCAACTGTTATTATCTTGGAAAATCATTTAGAAATAATGAGCAGAATTCAAGCCTTCATTCATTTGAGTTTACAATGCTTGAGTTTTATAAAATCGGTTCTAATTATATGGAAATGGCCAACGAATTTCTTAAAATGATTCAATATATTTCAAAAATCATATTTGGTAAAAAAGTAATTGAATATAATGGTAAGGAGATAGATTTGAGTAAATTTGAGAAAATTAGTATTACCCAAGCATTTGAAAAATATGCAGGAATTAAAGAAAAAGAGCTTTTTAATAAGTCTTTATTTTTGAAAAAAGCAAGGGAGAAAAAATATACAGTTAAGGGTTTTTCTTATGAAGAATTATTCTCACAAATATATGCAACTGAAATTGAGCCCAATTTAGGAATAAATGGGTATCCTACGCTTATATATAATTATCCAAAAGACTTTTCCTCTCTTTCAAAATTAAGTTCAGACAAAAAGACAGCAGAGCGTTTGGAAATATATATATGCGGAATTGAATTGGCAAACTGTTATACTGAGCTTAATTGCTGGAAAGAACAACAAAAGAGATTTAAAATTAGAAAAGCATCTCATTCTGTTGACATGGGATTGATAAAAGCATTACAATATGGACTTAAGAATTGTGCTGGTATTGCAGTTGGCATGGAAAGATTGGGAATGATTTTTGCTGATGTAAAATCAATTCACAAATTAAGACTTATTAATATTGTAAATAATTAATAAAATATGAAAGTAAATGCAGGCAATTTAAAAAAAGGAAATTTTGTCTTTCAGAACAATGAAATTTGGCAAATACAAAAAGCAGATTTCTATTCTCCAGGAAAAGGATCAGCATTAATGAAAACAAAGTTAAAAAGTTTAAACTCTGGAAAAAATGTAGCATATACATATAAATCAGGAGAAATCGTTGAAACACTTTCAGTTGACTGTATGGAAATGCAATATTTATATAAAGACAATAATAGCTTGTATTTTATGAATGAAAGAGATTATAACCAATATGCGATTCCTATTTCTACTATTGGTAAAGTAGTTGACTTTATTAAAGAAGGGGCAAAATATTTTGTATATGTTTATGAAGATAAGGCATTAACTATTCGTCCTTCAACCAGTGTAATATTGAAAATTATTAAAACAGAAGATGCTATAAAAGGAAATACTGCATCAGGAGGAGCAAGGAAGACGGCAAAGGTTGAGACTGGAGTAACTGTAATGGTGCCTCTTTTTGTTAAAAATGGAGAATCAATAATTATTAATCCTGAAACAGGGCAATATGTAGAAAGAATAAAGGTTTAAGAGCTTGTTAGTATATATTAAACTCATCTTATGCTTTCAGTAGGAGATATATTTAAAAAAGAAAGGGAAAAACAAGGAATCTCTTTAAAAAATATTGAAAAGAAAATTAAAGTAAGAGAGAAATTTCTAAAAGCAATTGAAAATAATAACTGGAATTATTTTACTTCTAAAGTATATATTTCAGGAGTTATTACTAATTATGCAGAGTATTTAGGGCTAGATACAGAAAAGCTTCTTGCATATTTTAGAAGAGATTATGAAAGAAGAGAAAAAATTAGATTCAGTAAAAAAATATCAAGCAAATATTTAACACCAGAAACAAAAAAATATGCAACTATTGCTGTTGTTATTGTGTTTTTGATTTTTTTAAGTTATTTTGGATATCAGTTAAAATGCTTTTTTTCTGCTCCAAATATAAATATTATATCCCCTCTTAAAAATACATTTCAAAATATTAATAAAATTACCATTAGGGGCCAAACTGAAAAAGACGCTTTAATTTTTATTAAAGAAGAAAGAGTGTATCAAAATAAAGAAGGTATATTTGTATATGATTTGCCTTTGCAAAAAGGAAATAATGAGTTGATAATTGAGGTTGAAGGTCCTAATGGAAAAAAAACAATATTAAAAAAAGTATATATAATGGAGGAGCTATAGCTTAAATTTTAAGCAACTTTTTTAAAAAGCAAATATTTGTAATATTATTTGAAGAATAGATATTTTTGAATCCTAATCTTTTTGCCTCACTAATAATTTTATCCTGAAAATAAGTTTTTCTTATCTCTCCTGATAATCCTACTTCTCCTGTAAAACAAGAATTTGAAGACAAGGAAATATCTTTTATTGAAGAAATAAGAGAGGCAATAAATCCAAGGTCTGCTCCTGTAGATTTAATATCTACTCCACCAACTATATTTACATATATATCGTATTTATCAAGAGAAATCTTTAAATGCTTTCTAACAACAGCAAGAAGAAGAAGAATCTTATTATAATTCAATCCTTTTACAACCCTTCTTGGTATAGGAAGCATTGTTGGTACAGCTAATGTTTGAATTTCAAAAAAAAGAGATCTTTTTCCCTCAGCAATTCCAACAATAGCCTTTCCTTCCAATTTTTGACTTTTATTTTCAAGAAAAAGAAGTGGGTTTTTAACTTCATGAAGACCAGTTTCTTTCATTTCAAAAATACCAATTTCATGGCTTGCTCCATATCGATTTTTCCTGCTTCTTAAAATTCTAAAGTTTGATACCTTTTCTCCTTCAAAATTAATAACACAGTCAACCATATGTTCTAATGTTTTTGGACCTGCAATATCTCCGCCTTTTGTAATGTGACCAATTATAATTACACTTTTTTTATACTTTTTTCCAAACACAGCTATTTGAGCAGCAGTTTCTTTTAACTGACTAATACTTCCAGGAGGTGAGTCAATTTCTTTTGAATATATGGTTTGAATAGAATCAATAACAATAACATCATATTTGTTTTCCATATCTTTAAGCCCTTTAATAATCCCTTCAATCTGCAAAGAATCTGAAAATAGCATATTGTCCATATTAGTTTTTAACCTTTGTGCACGTTCTTTAATCTGTTCTGCAGATTCTTCACCTGATATGTAAATTGTTTTTGTGTTTTGAAGGGATTGAAGAAGCAGGGTGGATTTTCCTACTCCAGGCTCTCCAGTTAAAAGAATTATTGCTCCTGGAATAAGTCCTCCTCCTAAAACCCTATCAAATTCAAATATGCCTGTTTTTATTCTGCCTTTTTGAAGCGTTGATATTTTCTTTAATGTAGTTATTTTCATTTTCATAAGCTTTTCTTTTTTTGTACTAGAATCTTTTTCAAAAGATGGTTGTTCTTTAAATGTTTTCCATTGAGAGCAATTCGGGCATTTTCCCAGCCATGAAGCAGAACCATAACCACAGTTTGAGCAGATAAATAAAGCCATATTACATTTTATCAACAGTTTTAATTCCTAATAAATACAAACCGTTTTTAAGAACAATTCCAACACTTTTTGTTAATGCAAGTCTAAACAATTTCTTTTTTTTATCAGCTTTTAATATTGGGCATTTTTGATAAAAGAGATTGTATTCTTGAGCTAAGAGATATAGGTAGTTGCAAATTAGATTTGGAAAGTAAGTTTTTCCTGCTTTTATAACAATTTCAGGGAATTTATACAGTCTTCTTAAAATATTAATTTCTTCCTTTTCCAATTTTTCCAAATCTTGCTGAGGCAATTTAATATTGTCTATATTTGAATTATCTAAAACGGATTTGCATCGAACACATGTATATTGAAGATAAGGTCCTGAATTGCCTTCTAATGACAATGATTCTTTAAAATCAAAAGTAATATCATGTCCAGTATTGACTTTTAAAAACGAATATTTTATTGCACTTAATGCAATTTTTTCAGATATATTATCTATTTGGTTATTAGGAATATCTTTGCCTTTTTTAATTATTAAAAAGACATTTTCTTTAATTTTATCAATTAACTCTTCTCCGGTAATAATATTTCCTGTTCTACTTGACATTTTCCCCCCTTTTAATTTAACCATTCCATGTGTAATATGATGAGTTTTTGCGCCCAATTCTGGATTAATAATTTCTAGTGCTTTTAGTATTACTTTAAAATACTCTTTTATCTCATTATCAGTAATAATAAGTGATAAATCATATGAAAAATCATTATATTTTGCACTTATTAATCCTAAGTCTTTAGCTTCATATGTTGGAAGTCCTTGGGAGTTTACAAATACTCTTGTGTGAAGACCATATTTTTCTCCTTTAAAAATAATTGCTCCTTTATTTTTTTCAAAAACTTGAGATTTCATGTTCTTTTCAACGTATTTTAAACCTATTTTTGCCATATCTTTCTCAAAATAATAAAAGTCAAATTTAGTCCCAATTCTTTTATAAATATATTCAAAATACTTTAATGACCATTTTCTTCCAAGCTCGTACAGTTCTTTTACGCTATTATCAAGTTCATAAATCTTTGTATTTAATTTAATTATTTCTTCTTTTGCATTTTTGTCCTGATCATATGCGTTTGCGCCATATGAATAAGCTTTGCCCATAAAATTTACCTTTTCTTTAACATCTTTGTTTTTCAGATCTTCCAAAGAAATATTTTGCTCTTTCATATTTTTCTGCATTCCATATATTGATTTTGCAACGTGTAGTCCTACATCTCCTTGATAATTTGCTCGCTTTACATTTGCATTCATAAATTCATGTATTCGAGATAATGATTCTCCTACAATATTGCTGTATAAATGGCCTATATGAAATTCTTTAAATGGATTTGGATCTGTAAATTCAACTAATACTTTTTTATTTTCAAAAATATCTGTTTTCCCATATGATTCATTTTTATTAATAATTTCAGATAAATTATTATAGAGAATCTTTTTACTAATCCAGAAATTAATAAATCCAGGCTTTACAACTTCTACTTTTTCAACTAAATTATCTTTTTCAAAATTATTTTTAATATCTTTTGCAATGCTTATTGGATTTTTACTAAGTTGTTTTGAAAATTTTAATGGTGCAGTTCCTGAATAATCGCCGAAATTAAAATATTTAGGATCTTCAAGAAAGGCTTGAGAGTCTGATATGCCTATTTTTTTAAGAGCTTGAATATAATTTTTCAGAATCTTATCTTTTATCATAGATATATGATATCACATAAGAAAAAGATAGGAAGAAAGTGTCATTTTGACAAAGCATTAAGAAATGAAGAAACAAGAGAAATGATAATACTAAAAAGTATTGCCCAAAGAAGATTTTTTACATGAAAACCATGTACTATAGAACTTGTTAGAAGAACTATTGCCCCGTTTATTATAAATGTGAATAATCCTAAAGTAAGAATATTAATAGGCAGTGTTAAAATTATAAGGATGGGCTTAAGCAAAGTATTTACTATACCTAAAATTATTGCAACAACAATTGCCGCCAATATATTTTCTACTACAATACCAGGAAGGACATAAGCTGTAATTATTACTGCAAGAGTACTGATAAGTAATTTAATTATCATATATTTCAGAATTTAGTTTAATATATTAAATATTATTTTTCAATATTTTTTTAGTTATTTCTAACAACTTGATTTATTTGCTCCATAATTTTAAAATATGAGTAATTTTATGAAGAAAAAACTATTTTTCTTTTTTATTTTAATTGTAATTTTTGGAGTATTTGTTTTTATTCGTTTTTTTTATCTTAATAAAAAAGAGGAAACAGGAATACTAAAGATAATTTCATCTCCTAATACAAGCATATTTATTAATAATGTAGCAACAGGAAGAACTCCCTTTGAAGATAGATTTCCCGCTGATAAATATATTATCAAACTAATTCCAGAAGGCACAGCAACGGATACTGCATCGTGGAGCGGGAAAGTTAGCGTGTATAAAAACGCATTAACATATATTAGCCGAGATCTTGGGTCTTCTGATATCAGTTCTTCAGGAGAGATTTTTACAATAATTAAAATGGAGCATCCTCCAACAAATGCTCAATTTGGCGAAATCTATGTAGAAACAGAGCCTCAAGGATCAATAGTTCATCTTGATAATGATGAAAAAGGAGTTTCTCCAGCAATAATGAAAGATATTCCAAAAGGAGATCATGAACTCTCAATTAGTATGCCTGGATTTTTCAGCAGAACAAGAAAAATAAACATTGTTGCCGGACACAAAGTAAATGCATATATTAAACTATCGATTGATGAGTCGCAAAAGAAACTTCAAGAAGAGAAAAAAGAAAAAGAAGCAACAGACAGTGCTGAGTTAAATGAAAAAGAAGTGGTTATAATAAAAAATACTCCATCAGGTTGGTTAAGAGTAAGAGAAGAACCAAAGATAACAGCTTCAGAATCCGCACAGGTTAATGAAGACGAAAAGTATGATATTCTTGAGGAAAAAGATGGGTGGTATAAAATTGAATATGATCAAGAAAATGAAAAACAAGGATGGATATCAGGAGAATATGCAGTAAAGCAAGAAGAAAATGAAGAAGAGGAAAATGAAGAAGAAGAGGATTAGCTTTTGTCCTTCCAAACAATTTTATTGTAAAGAAAGTATGAGTAAGGGATAATGATAAACAAGATTATTCCTACTTTGTATAGATACCATAATGATTTTCCAAATACTTGAGACATGAATGCTACTCCTATTGTTTGAATAATTATTGATCCTGACGAAATTAAATTAAATTTAAGAAAGCTAAAGATATAACTTTTTTTTCCTGTTTTTATTTTCTTATGAGAAAAGGCCCAAAGATTATTAAATGTAAAATTGCAAATGATTGCAGTCTCTGTACTTATCATTGTAGCAATCCAAACTTCTATATTTAGTATTTCTATACCTAAATATGAAATTGCAAAATCAACAATAAAACCAAATATTCCTACAATGGCAAATTTAATAAATGATGAGTTTAAGAAAATATATGTAAATATTTGAAAAATATATTGCCCAAAGTTAATTTTTGAAACGCCTGCATTTCTATCTGAAAAATTTATTGGGATTTCTTCAATTTTTGCTCGATTTTTCAATGCTTTATCAATATTTGCTATTTGAAAAACATATCCACTATAGTTTTTTACATAGCAAATTGCAGATTTTACAACCCATATTTTCATTGCTCGATACCCAGATGTCCAATCAGTAATCTTAGGCTTCATGAATCCAAAGCGAATAATAAGATTGCCAAAGATAGAAAACAGCTTTCTGTGTATTCCCCAATCTTTTGGGATAGAACCTCCCTTTATATATCTTGATCCAATAACAAAATCAGCTCCTTTTTCAATTTTTTTTAAGAATTTAGAAATGTCATAGGGGTCATGAGAAAGATCAGCATCCATTTCAAAAACAACATATGGATTAAAATGTTTAATAACATATTCAAATCCTATTGAATATGCTTTTCCCAAACCTTCTTTTTCAGTTTCAATTAAGTAAAGACAGGAATTATTTTTTTGAAGTGTTTTAACTATTTTTCCTGTATTATCTTTTGACTTACTATCAATAACAAGAATATTAAAATCCCAATTATTTATTGTTTTAATTATTTTAAATATTTTCTCTAAAAGTATTTTAATATTTCCTCCCTCATTATATGTAGGTAGAATTATTGTAGCTTTTCTCATACAAACATTTTCTTAAAATAATCAATAGTTTTATTTAAGCCTTGTTTGAGCAATACTTTTGTTTCCCATTTAAGAAGTGTTTTTGCTTTAGAAAGATCAGGCCTTCTTTTTTTTGGATCATCTTCTTCAATGTTGAATTTAATAATCTTTGATGAGCTTTTAGTTATATTTTTAATAATATTGGCAAGTTCATTTATTGACTTTTCGTATGTACTTCCTAAGTTTATAACCTGTCCAGCAAGATTATCTATAGTCCCCAGTCTGAATAATCCTTCAGCCATATCTGAAACATAACAAAAGGATCTGGTTTGAGTTCCATTCCCATAAATTGTAATGTTTTTATTTGTAAGTGCCTGCATAATAAAATTAGACACAACTCTACCATCATCCTTTTCCATATTAGGTCCATATGTATTAAATATTCGAGCAATTCTTATATCAATATTGTATTTTCTGAAATATGACATAGTTAAAGATTCAGAGAATCTTTTACCTTCGTCATAGCATGATCTAACTCCGTTTGGATTCACATTGCCAAAATATGTTTCTTTTTGAGGATGTATTAGGGGATCTCCATATACTTCAGATGTTGATGCTAAAACAAAAATTTTACTTTCACTTTTTTTCATATATTCAAGCACACGATATGTTCCTTGAGAATTTGTCAATAGTGTTTCAATTGGATATTTTTTATATTGTATAGGAGAGGCAGGTGAAGCTAAATGATATGCAATATCAGTACTTGGTAGTTCTGAAAAGTCAAATTTTTGAATATCATCTGAAAAGAAATGGAAATTATTTAATTGTTTTAATTCTTCAATATTTTTTTCAGATCCTGTAATAAAATTATCAATTCCAAACACTTCATATTTTCTTTTTAAAAACAACTTGCAAAGATGAGAGCCAATAAAGCCTGCGGCTCCAGTAACAAGAATTTTCATATGTTTCTCCCTATTCCAAAATATTTAAATCCTAAATCTTTCATTTTTGTAGGACTATATATATTTCTTCCATCAAAAATTATATAGTTTTTCATATATTTTTTTACTTTATTCATGCTTATTTGTTTGAATTCATCCCATTCTGTTAGTATGCATAAAGAGGAAGCATCTTTAACAGCTTCATATGGATTATTTGCATAGTTTAAAGAGTTTCCAAACACAGTTTTTATATTATCCATAGCTTCTGGATCGTAAACTGTAATTTTGAAACCTTTTTTTAATAATTCTTGGATTATATAAATTGAAGGAGCAAAGCGAATATCATCAGTATTAGGTTTAAAGCTTAAACCCCATATTGCAATGTTTTTTCCACTTGCATTTTTAATAATCTTTTGAAGAAAATATTTTGCTGCTTGTTTATTAACTTCTTCAATTCCATCAAGCATCTTTGTATCAATTTCTAATTTTTTTCCTATATTAACAAGAGCTTTAACATCTTTTGGAAGACATGAGCCTCCATATCCAACTCCAGGGTAGAGAAATACCCTGCCTATTCTATTGTCTATTCCTACTGCATCCAAGACAGTTTCGACATTAGCCATTGTTTTTTCACAATAAAAAGAAATAAGGTTTGCATAGGATACTTTACAGGCAAGCATTGCATTGCTGGCGTATTTAATAAGCTCGGCTGATGCAAGGTCTGTTATTATTCTTTTTCCGCCAATTGGTTGATGAAGCTCTAATATTTTATCTATAGCAATTTTGGATTCTGAGCCAATAACAATTCTGTCAGGCGAAAGTGTATCCTGTAAAGCTGTTCCTTCGCGCAGGAATTCAGGACATGAAGCAACAGCTACTTTTGAACTTTTAGATTTATTTCTATTAATTGCTTCTTCTATCTTTTTATTTGTTCCAACAGGCACTGTACTTTTACAAGATACGATACTAAAACCAGTTTTTAATGATTTTCCAATATTTTTTGCAACATTAAGTACAGTTGAAAGATCTGCTTCTCCATTTTTTTTAGGAGGAGTTCCAACTGTGATAAAAATTATTTCAGATTTAGACACAGCTTCTTTAATATCTAGTGTAAAGTTAATTCTTTTTGCTTTAATATTTTTTTCCAATAATTCTTTTAAGCCAGGTTCATAAATAATAGGATCTCCATTTTTTAGTTTTTGAATTTTTCTTGCCGTATGTCCAACAACCCATACAGTATTTCCAAAATTTGCAAATACACATGCTGTAACAAGTCCTACATATCCGTGTCCTATAAATGTAATTGTCATAAAGCTTAATAATATCCAATTTAATTTATAATAACAAGGTTTAGTTTTCTAAACTAGAAGATATAGTTTAGTCCTTGTTGAAACGTTTTCATTTTATAGAAATTATTTTTCTTTGATTTAATTTCTGCGCATTTGGGTTTTATAGCTTTATTTTTAATATATTCATCATATGTTATTGATTTTATCAACTTATTATTTAATTTAAATTTCTGAGCTATTAATAGTCCCGCATCATATGGAGACAAGCTATTTCCTCCAACAATATGAAATATTTCAGGAGAATAATTATTTAACAAATATTTTAATGCATAGGCAATATCATCTACAAATGTTAAAGTAATTTTTGCATCTGTCATCATAAATAATTCTTTTCCATTTTCAAGCAATGATTTTATTTTCCATACAAAATCTGGTTTTCTTTTAAAATATGTTCGATAAGGATAAGCAATCCTTACTATCATAGCTTTATCTTTTACAATTTCTTCTGCTTCAAATTTAGTTTGGGCATAATATCCAAGAGGATTTGGAATACTGTCTTCATAATATGGAGGATTTTTACCGTCAAATACAGCCTCTGTTGAGATATATATGAATTGTTTTGATTTTGCTTTTACTGCCTCAAATAAATATCTGGTTCCATTTAGATTAAGATTATATGCTTTTTCCCTTTCCTTTTCAGCTTGATCTACATTAGTATACGCGGCTAAATGAAGAAGAATATCAAAATTAATTGAACCTATCTTTTTATTAACAGAAAGCTTATTAGTAATATCTACTTCTTTTTGCAAAAGAGGAATAAAATCAAAGTCATTATTAAGAAGTTCAATTAATCGTGTGCCAATTAATCCTGTTGAGCCTGTTATTGCAACTTTAAGCATATTAATTATTTTTGTTTCTATTTATTATATTGTTTTTTGTAATATTTTAAATATTCACCTGATTTTATTTTTTCCCACCAATCCTTATTGTCCTTATACCATTTAACTGTTATTTCCAATGCTTTATCAAAGTTTTGTTTTGGAGACCATCCAAGCTCACGTTTTATTTTACTCCAGTCTATTGCATATCTTCTATCATGTCCTGGTCTGTCTTTTACATATTCAATACAATCTATATCCATTCCCATTATTTTAACTATCTTTTTTATTACATCAACATTAGATATGTCTTGAGTTAATCCACCAATAAGATAGGTTTTACCTATTTTGCCTTTTTGAAGAATTAAATCAATTGCCGCGCAATGGTCTTTAACATAAAGCCAATCACGAACATGCAAGCCATCTCCATAGACAGGAATCTTTTTACCTTCTAATATATTTGTTATTGCAAGTGAAACAAATTTTTCAGGAAATTGATAAGGTCCAAAGTTATTTGAGCAATTGGATATTGTTACAGGCAAATTATATGTATCAGCATAAGCCTTAACTAAATGGTCAGAAGCTGCTTTTGAGGCGGAATAAGGACTGTGTGGATCATATGCGGTTTTTTCATTAAATTTCTTGACTGAATTTAACTGCAAGCTTCCAAATACTTCATCTGTTGAAATATGATGGAATCTTGAAATATTATTTTTAACAGCAGATTCTAAAAGAGTATATGTCCCTTGAATATTAGTTTTAATAAAAGGAGCAGCATCAAGAATAGATCTGTCTACATGACTTTCTGCTGCAAAATGAACAATAATATCAACTTTTTTTACCAATTCATCAACAAGCTTTCTATCACAGATATTTCCTTTAACAAATGAATAATTGGAGTTATTTTCAATTTCTTTTAAACTCTCTAAGTTGCCGGCATATGTAAGAAGATCAAGGTTGATTATTTTATCAGAAGGATATTTATTAAGCCAATAAAGAATAAAATTCGAACCAATAAATCCAGCACCTCCTGTGACTAATAGCTTCATAACTGTATTTTATCACAATTTGAATTGAATTTTTTAAAAAGAATAATATAATTTAAGGCAAGGTTTAATTATTTATGCTTTGTTTATATGATAATAGAAACAGAAATAGGTAAAGAAGTAAATAGAGCTAAAGTAGAATGTCAGGACTGTGTTTTTATGATAGATGCCGAAGTCCCGCAATCATATAATATCCCTAGGCTTTTCAAATTAGCTGAATTTGTTGTTATAGAAACCAAAAAACATAAGAAAAAATATCCTGACCATACTGTAGAAGCTACATTATTTGGAAAACTAGCCGTAGTTTATATTACATTAGTATCATAATTTATTTATCATACTTTCCAATATTAACCACCTTTTCTTTTTAACTTTATGTGAAACATCATCTTTTAATATTTTTTCTGCTGCAGTATAAGGTCTTGGTGAATATATTGATATATATGCTTTTTTAAATTTTGCTTTTTTACACAAATCTATTGTATTTTGAAATTCTTTACTTGTTTCTCCAGAAAATCCTACAATAATATCTGTAGTTATTTTAATATTTTTAACTTTCTTTTTTAGCTTTTTTATTAAATCTAAATATTCTTGTTTTGTATACCACCTATTCATTCTTTTTAATACATTATTATCTCCTGACTGGACAGGTAGATGAATAATGCGTGTAATGTTTTTGTTTTTTTCAATAACATCAATTAATTCATTACTAAAATCCCATGGATTTGAAGAGAGAAAATCAACTTTTTTAAATCCCAATTTTGCAACTTCATTTAAAAGATGGGGGAATAATGTAGGAATTCTAAGTTTTCCTAAGTGTTTTACATAAACAGGCTTTAAGTCTTTTTTTTCTTTTTTTGATTTTAATATGTCTGCTCCATATGAGTTAACATTTTGTCCTAAAAGCGTAATATTTTCATAGCTATTTTTTTTTAATTCTTTGCATTCTTTAATAATGTCTTTATAAGGTACACTGACTTCTTTTCCTCTTGTCATTGGAACTATACAATATGTACAAAAGTTATTGCATCCATTTGATATTGGAACCCATGCGCTTTTTTTATCAGTTCTTAAGGGGGGAGTATCAAATCCAATCTCTTCAATAGGCATAAATTCATCTACCTGAGGCATTACTCTTCTGATTTTTTTTAGATATTTTCCTGTTTTATCTTTAAATGCAAGACCTACCATGCATCCTGTTACAATAATCTTAAAATATTCATTATTTTCTCTCTTTTTTTCCTTAAGTTTTGCAAGATTATTTACCAATCCATATACTCTATTTTCTGCAGATTGACGAACTATACAAGTATTTATTACAACAATATTTGCATCTTTGTATCCTTTAGCTTTTAATACACTTGATTTTTTAAAAGTATTTGCAATTCTTTCAGAGTCTGATACGTTCTGCTGGCACCCAAAAGTCTTTATGAAATATTTCATGTGATTTTCTTTATTTTGCCTATTATGTATATAAATGTAAGTAATATAATAGCTATTGCTACAAATGCAATAAGTTTTTGAAATCCTTTAAAAAATAAACTGGATATTCCAAGTATAAATGTTATTGCCCAATAAAAACATGCAACTCTTCTTTTTCCCCATCCAATTTCAAGAAGCCTATGGTGGAAATGCCCCCAATCAGCTTTAAATGGTGACTTTTTGTTAATGACTCTTCTTGTTATTGTATATACTGCATCAATTAAAGGAACAGAAAGAATTAAAATTGCAGTACCTACTTTACCAAATGATAAAATTGCAAGAATTCCAAGAAGGAATCCAGCAAGTGCTCCTCCACCATATCCAGGCATTATTTTCTGAGGATAAAAATTATGCGGAAGAAATCCTAAATATGCTCCAGCAACAATAAATGAAAGAAACATAACAGTTGTTATGTTAATATCATGACTGACAAAGCGCTGTGAAATAAGTGCAAGGAAAAATGCTGCAATAGCAACAAATCCTGGGAGTTGCCCATCAACTCCCTTGCTCCAATTAATCATATTCATAGTCCAAGTGAGCCAAACAATTGCCAATATATCAGATAAAATTAAAAGATTTCTTATCCCAAATAAATTTACTGTTAAAACAACTTGATCAAGACGTATTATTCCTCCCAAGGGATTTGATATATATGGAATTCCTAATCCACATACAACAACAATAGAAGAGATTAAAATGTTTGCTCCAAAACGCAAATATGGAGACAAATCATAGTAATCATCAAGAATACCAATAACAAGAAGAAAAAAGCTTGCGACAAGAATACCAATAATTATTTTTGACATAGGAAGGAATAAAAGGGAGCTTATTAAAAGTGTAAAATAAATAGGTAGTCCTCCTCCTCTGGGTATTATTCCTTTATGAGTATGGGCAGGATGCTTTCTCTTTTTTTTGTTTGTAACAAGAGAAAATTTTTTAGCAAACTTAATTGTAGGTATTGTAAGAAGAAATGAGATAAAAGTTGCGATTATGAAAATAATTAAAGGAGGCATATTAGGAAATAAGCAAAATTATTTTAACAAAAATTAGAGTTATACAGATTATTAAAAATATATTTATATATTGTACTGCTTTTTTAATAAAATCATTTTCAGCAAAAAATCTGTTCTTTATCCATATATTTACAAAAAAGAACCCATTTACAATTATTGGAAGAAATCCAATCATCCAAAGTTCTGCTAATTGATTTTTTCCCCAAGGAGCAGAATAAAATAAAGGAATCTGTGGAGGAAGTTTATTGAATTTTAGTCCAAAAATAAAAATCATTATTGCATTTCCTGCTATTAGAAAATAATATTGCATATTTATTAAATATTATACCTAATCGTAAGTGTTTAATACATTTTTTTTACTTGAAACCGCTTGCAGAGAGCTTTTACTTTTTTTAGAACTATCTTTATATCAGGAGTATTATTAATAATTTTAGTTCTTATACTTTTCTTTCTTTCTTCAATAGATGCTATTTTCATTTTTTCTTTTGATTTTGCAAGACCTTGAATTATTTGATTTAAATACTTTGCAATTTGTATCATTTCCTGTTTTTTCATTCCTCTGCTTGTTATTCCAGGTGTTCCCAGCCTTATTCCTGAAGGATAAAATCTAGGATTAGTATCATGTGGAACAGCATTTCTATTTAATACAACTGCCGCTTTTTCACATGCTTCTGCAGCAGTATTTCCTAATATATTTTTGTTTTTTAAATCAATAAGTAAAAGATGAGAGTCTGTTCCTCCTGATACCAAATTGAAATTATATTTGATAAGTTCTTTTTCTAGAATTTTTGCATTTAATATAATTTGTTTTGAATAAGCTTTAAATCTTTTTGTTGATGCTTCTTTTAATGCAACACCGATTCCTGCAATTGCATTAATATGTGGCCCTCCTTGTAATCCTGGAATAATACTTCTATCAATTTTTTTTGGAAGATCTTGATCTTTTTTTATCCCTTTTTTTGTTAGCATAATCATAGCACCTCTTGGGCCTCTTAATGTTTTGTGAGTTGTTGTTGTAATAATATGTGCGTAAGGCACAGGTGTTGGATATACATTGGATATTATAAGTCCTGAAAGATGAGATATGTCTGCCAAAAGATAAGCATTTACACTGTCTGCTATTTTTGCAAAAAGTTTCCAATTAATTATTCTTGGATATGCTGTGGTTCCTGCAACTATAATTTTGGGTTTTTCTTTTTTTGCAATTCTTTGTATTTCATCATAATCTATATATCCTGATTTATTTAATCCATACTGAATTGAATTAAAAAATCTTCCAGTAACTGAAACAGGAGCCCCATGTGTTAAGTGTCCTCCAAATTCAAGAGCAAGACCTAGTAATTTATCCTTTTCTTCAAGTAAAGAAACATATACAGCAAGATTAGCAGGAGAACCGGAATGAGGCTGAACATTAACATACGGTACATTAAATAGTTTTTTTGCTCTTTTAATTACAAGTTCTTCAATTTGGTCAATAAATTCCTGTCCTTGGTAATATCTTTTTTTTGAATAGCCTTCTGCATATTTATTTCCTAAAACTGATCCTACTGCAAGGCTTACGGCGCGTGATACGATATTTTCTGAAGGAATCATCATAAGAGTATTTTGTTGACGTTTTTCTTCTTTTTTAATGAGGCTTGATATTTCTTTATCTGTTTTATTTAAGTAATTCATATTAACTAAATTTATTTATATACATTTTAATATCTTGTTGCAATTTCAAATGAATTATTATGGTTTAATATAAAGGCTTTTTTTGGATATATTGGAATTGTTTTAGCTATCTTTGTTTTTGAAATAAGTGCTTTTCCAATATAATTTGGAATTTCTTCATATGATTTTCCATATATAAATACTCTATTTTCATCAAAATAATATTGCACTTTATGAAAATCCAAGTAATTTTTAACATATATTACATCATTTTTTCCTGCCATAAGTCTAATATCTTTTATTGTTTTGTTAATATTTGTTTTTTTTCGATTTTTAATTTGTAATTGTTGAAATCTAAAAGTGTTTAGAAAAAGGCAAATTATTAATACTATGTAAAGTAATTTATAGCTTTTAATATTTTCAAAAAGCAAAATAAGTAAAAGAATAAATCCTACAGTAGAAAAGATTAAATATCTGGTAAGAAAAATTGGTTTAATAAATGAAATTAAAATTACACTTATTGGAATAAGGAGACTCCATATTACAAGATAAAGGAAAATATCTTTTTGATCTTTTTTAGAAGATTGTATATTTATAATCCCAAAAATAATAACAAAAAGAACAAAAATGGAAAAAGAAATAATAGTAAATATTTCTTTTGTTATAAACTCTTTACCATATCCTGAATAAAGAGCAGCAAAAAAACTCAGAATTGATTTTAGACTTTCTTTTTCTATCCAAAATGATTCGTTAAATAATTTTCTTTGAAATAAAACAAAAATTACCCAAGGAAGAAAGCTTAATCCAATTATTAAAAAATTCATTAGCAGTTTCTTGGTATTTTTAGATTCTAATTTTAATTTCTTTCTTATTAGGAAGAATAGAAACTGCGAAGCTACAACAAAAATCATAAAATAATGTGTATATAATCCTAAGATTGTAGGAATTAAGTAAAAAAAGACATTTTGTCTTTTTGATTTGTTACTTGTTTTGCATAGTTTGTAGTATTCATAAAAAGAATAGGTTGCCAAAAAAGAAAACATTGTATACATTCGAACTTCAAAAGCATAATATACAAGTACGGGATTTATAATAAAAAGAACAAGGAAAATTAATGATTTTTTAGTTGTTAATTTAAATATATTTGTTAAGAAAAGAAAAGCTATATATATTGTTGCCCAATAAAAGATGATTGATAGACTTCTTAGAGCTATTTCAGAAGTTCCAAATATTTTCATCCAATAATGAAGCAAAATATAATAAAGCGGAGGACTAAAATCTTGTACAGTAAGGGACATAATTTCGATTATTCCCTTTTTTGCCAAAAGATAGGAAAATGCTTCATCTCTCCATAAATTCTGAACTAAAAAAAGAAGTGGCGTTTTTGTAAATAAAAATTGCATTGGATTTTTCTACTTAAATTATGAAAATAAATTATATTGTTTATTTTTTATAGTTTTTCAGTTACTTTATATTCTATCTTTTTTTTAAGCAACAATCTTGTATGAGCTTCAAGAGAGGGAAGTGATGAAAAGAAAAATGAAATTACCGGAAGAAGGAACCATTGTATAAATAAAAGCGGTATTGATAATATAGATATTTTGTGTTTCATTTTCTGCCTGATTTTAATATCAAGATACGTATAGAGAAAAAGCATTAATGTTGCAATGGTTAAGATAAGTCCTGCCATTTGAGGAAGAAGAAAGCCTAAAACTGTTCTTTTAAATACAGGATTAATAAGAGGAGGAATTGATGCGCTTATTGTAAGGATGAAAAAAGATGTTGGCCAAAGAAGGTGGCTTTCTGCAATAAATATGATTTTTTTTAATTTAGTCCACATATTAATATGTGGAGTTGTAAAGAATTTTTTTAAAGAATATCCAATATCTGAAACGCCCCATGCCCAACGCTTTTCTTGTTCATAGCGGTTTTTTATTGTTTTGAATACTTTTCCTGAATATACAGCATCACTATTTATAATAGTAAAAAGAGGAATTGTTTTTACTTTATCTCCAAATGTAAAAAAAGCCTGAAGATATATGTGCCAGTCTTCAGGAATAATATCAACATCCCAGAAATTAATTTGTTTTAAAAGCCAAAGATTTGTTGAATACGTTGAGATTTGAATTAAGTTTTCTTTTTTTGAAAGAAATGCCAATCTTAAAATTGATGCAAGAGTTGCTTGAATTCTTAAGAAAAAAGGAAGTTTCCAAAAGTTATTATATAGTAAAACAGGAGCCCAGTAAAAATGATAAAGAGGATTTTTGTCTCTTAAGAATTCATAAGTTAGATATGAAAAGTAATTTTTTGGAAATCTGCTGTCTGCGTCACAGATTGTAATCATAGTATCTTTTGGATCAAGATTTTTTTCTTTTACGTATTGGTAAACTAATTTTGCTGCAGTTGTTTGATTACTTGCCTTTCCCGCAACTTCATTAGGCAATAATTCATGATATGAAATAATAATATTTTTAAAAAAAGCTTTAAATTTACTTTTAAGTTTTTTAGCTTTAATTTCAGCTTCATTTTCTCTCTTTTCAAATGCCAATACCAAATAGATTTTTTTATAAGGATAGTCGCTATTACATATTGCAGAGATTGTTGATTCTAATGTTGTAATAAGTTCTTTATAATTTGGAAGAATAATAAAGTGATTAATATTTTTTGCTTTATTGCGCCTTTGTATTCTTTTGAAAAATGATATTTTTGAATGATAAATAATATTTTTATAAGATATTGATGCTAAATATGCAGTATTTATTGATTTATACAAAAAGTAAACATCAAATGTAATTATAAAATATGCAACAATAGCAGGATGAAATGGAGAAAGCCATAATGGAAGAGTAATTATTACCCAGGTTAAAAAAGGCAGTATTCCGTCAAGAAAGTGCAAAAAAAAGCCTGATGTAATAATCTTTTCTTTCATGTAATAAATTATACCTTATTTATCGCAAGGCAGAGCAGATAATACGATATGGGCAAAAGTCACATAATGGACTAACATTTGGCAGGAATTCATTTTTTCTTATTTCAGATACAATTTTGCTAATATCTTGTTTTAGCTTTTTTATATCTTTTTCTGTTCTTTTTAAGCTTATTTTTTTATTTGAATTAAGGAAATAAAAAGTAAGCGTGATATTATCCAATTTTTTATTAAATAGTCCTTTGTTGCTTGCCGCTAACGCATAAAGAGATAACTGCATATCTTTTTTAATTTCTTTCTCTTTTTTTTCTTTTCCTGTTTTATAATCAACAATTTCAATTCCATTCTTTGTTGTTTTATTTACTCTATCAATTTTTCCAGTTATGAAAATATCATTGGATATTTTAATTTTAAATAATTTTTCAAGCTCAATTATTTTAATATTTTTGTCATGATAAGTTTTGTAATAATTTAAAAGCATATATTTTCCTTGTGTCTTCATTTTTTCTCTATGTAGTTTTGATGTATAACCTATAGGTTTCCAACTTTTGTTGTAGAAATCAATAAGACTCTTTTTTGTAATATTAATGTTTTCCATATACTTTTTATAGAATATATAAAGAGCCTTATGAATTGATATTCCAAATGATGATGGAGAAGTTGGGAGAATTGGAATTTTTAAGATATATTGATATTTATATTGAAGAGGACAGATGCGGTAAGATTCAAGTTGAGAGTATGAAAATGAATAAAATTTTACAGCTTTTTCTATAATAGGCTCTTTAGCTTTTTTATAATCAAATATTGAAAGTTGTGATTTCCCCTCTTTTTTTATAAGTAGTTTTTTTTCAACAATATCTTTTCCTAATGTTTCAATAACAAATGAAGATATTTTTCTTGCTCTTTTACCTTCTTTATAATATTTTGAGGCAGTTAAATATACCTTATCCTTTGCTCTTGCTAGCCCTACATAAAAGAGCCTTCTTTCTTCTTGTTCATGATAATTTCCCTTAGGCAAAATTTCTTTAATAAGAACATCAGGTATTTGTATTGCTAGTTTTCTTTCATATACAGGAAAACGTCCCTGAATAAGGTTTACAAGAAATATTACAGGAAATTCTAGTCCTTTAGATGAGTGTACAGTTAATATATTAACTGCATTTGATTTTGTTGCGTCAATTTGGGCTGATGTTGGAGACTCACCAAGCTCCATGCTCATGTCAATATATTCAACAAGTGCAAAAACCGAAGCGTCTTCATGCTCAATCTCATATGTTTTTAATTTATCAAAGAACCTTGAAATGTTTAGTACAATTCTTTCCTGTTTTTCATTTTCATATGTCCCAAGCTTTTGCAAGAGTCCTGTATCTTCAAGAAAATAATAAAGAATTTGTCCAGCAGTTTCTTTTTTTATTAATGATAAATGTTTTATTATCATCTTATAAATTAATGTAAGTTTTTCTATTGAGATGTCTGAAATAATTGGAAGGTATGTTTTAAATATTTCATACTCTTTTTTATATATGTTTTTATCGTGAAACGAAAGATATATTTCGATAGCTTGAAATAAAGATTGACTAGTCTTTTTTGAAAATAAAAGCATCATAGTAATATCTTTAATATCTATAGCAAAGATATCCATAAGCAAGACTTTGTAAAGACATGAAGAGTCTTCAAGATTACAAAGAATTTTTAAATAAGCAATAAGATCTTTTACTTCGGGTTTTTTAAAAAGCATTCCAGGACCTAAGAGTTGAAATGGTATTCCATGGCGTATAAGTGAACGTGTAAATGGATATGAATGATTATTTGCTCTTACTAAAATTGCAAAGTCTGAGTATTTATAAGTTTTTGCAAGTTTTTTTATTTTTATGGCAGTAAAGTCAGCTTCTTCTTCAGCACTTTCAAAAGGCATAAAATATACTGCTTGTTTATTCCCCCCCTTTTTTGAAATTAAATTTTTTGAAATTTTAAGCTTTGATTCTAATGTATCTGGGTTATTATGTTTGATTAATTTGTATGCATGATCTAATATGTTTTGATTTGATCTATAATTTACTTTAAGAGTAATTAGCTTGGTTTTGTTATAATCTTTCATAAAACTTAAGATATTTGAAACAGAAGCGCCTCTGAATTTATATATAGCTTGTGAATCATCTCCGACAACTGTTAGATTTGGATTCTTTTTATTTGGACAGATAAGTTTTAGTAATTCGTATTGTGCAATATTTGTATCTTGAAATTCATCAACAAGTACATATTTAAATTGTTGTTTGTACTTTTTTAATATATGAGGGCGCTTTTTAAAAAGGCGAGCAAGGTAAAAAACTAAATCTGAAAAATCAAATACACTTTTCCTAATTTTTAGTTTTTGATATTCTTTGTAAGAAAGAGCCAATTCTTCATATTTTTCTTTTTCTTGCCTTTCTATATTTTTCCTTTTCTTAAATTTTTTCATCCAAGTAATATATTCATTTGGTGATATATTTTCATCTTTTAATCTTGAAAAATGCTGTAAAATACTTTTTATAAATTTATTTGGATTTCCAAGGGGACGGAAATATTTAAAATTAAAAAGAAAAAGGTTATTTCGGAAAAAGAGCAATGATTCTGCCTCATTCATAAGTTTGTATGAAGAGGGAATGCCAATATTTCCTGCCTCTTCTTTTAATATTTGATCTGCAAATGCATGAAAGGTTGAAATCCACATTTGAAAATATCCATATGGCATTGCTTGATCAACTCGCTCTTCCATTTCCCTAGCAGATTTTTCAGTAAAAGTTAATGCCAGTATATTTTCAGGTTTGGCAAGTTTTTTTTGTATTAAATATTTTATTTTTTCTACAATTACAAATGTTTTTCCAGTTCCTGGTCCTGCAATAATCAGCAGGGGTCCATTACCTATTTTTACTGCTTTTTTTTGTTCGTCATTAAGAATTAAACCATTATCTTGGTTCATGGAAGATATTTTAGCAGAATTTAGGGATTATTTTTTCTGATATTGTGCTTCATAAATACCCGCTCCTACGAAAACAAGGACTAGAAAGAAAAAAGAAAAAGGCAGTATTTTGCTTCCAACATTAAACATTACAAGAACATAGTCAATGATTATAGGCAAAGTAATAGCATGAAATGATATTTGAAGTATTTTTTTATAACGAGGTGTTTTTTTAAATAAATATTTAAAGAGGAAAAATAATATTATAGATGAAACAAGCGAGTAAATAAGGAACATTATAATAGAAGTAAATGTAAGGATAATTAGTGCAAGAGCTACAATTAACACAAAAAGCAATGGAAGGTAGGCATTAATTGTATTTATTACTTTTTGGATACCGGAAATTGTAGATTTTGTAATTTTTTGATCTTGTACTTTTTCTAAAGAATATGTTGAAGTTTTACCTGTAAATTTGTTTTTCATTATTATCTCTTTTGATGTAACAAGAAGGCAAGAATTATATTCTTTAATTTTTTCAGGAGTTGCTTTTTCATCAACAACAATAAGAAGGTTTTTTTTATTCATAACATCAAGCCATAAAAAGTAAGGGCGGTTATATGTGGTATTCAGACTTTTATCATTTACAGTTATTACAAGTTCTTTTGGAAAACTATCTAAGCTGCTATTTAAATTATTAAGTACACTTCTAATAAATATGGGATTAAGTTTTATTGAATAAAAAGAAACAAAAAGTATGTTGAGTATTATTACAAGAGATATTAGATATTTTAATGAAAAACAAAATTTAACACTTAATATTTTATGATAATACTTATCATTAGGAATAATGCTGTTTATAAAAACGTGAAAAAAAGTCTTGATTTTTTTCATCCTAAATTTATAATAATTAAATAAAGATAAAAAATCAATTGTATTTACATTTGCATTTTTTTCCTTTCAAGTTATAATAGTATTTAATAGTAATACTATTGTTTTATAAATTAATTTAATTAACATGGCAAAAGATGTTTTTCAAAGAAATAAACCACATTTAAATATTGGAACCATAGGTCACGTAGACCATGGTAAAACTACACTAACCTCAGCAATACATCAAGTATTGGCAAAAAAAGGATTGGCAAAAGAAATGAAATATGAAGATATTGACAAAGCACCAGAAGAAAAAGCAAGAGGAGTAACCATTAATCTTCACCATTCAGAATATGAAACAGAAAAAAGGCATTATGCACATATTGATGCCCCAGGACACGCAGACTATATTAAAAACATGATAACAGGAGCTGCCCAGATGGATGGAGCAATCCTTGTTGTTTCAGCTCCAGATGGACCAATGCCCCAAACAAGAGAACACATTTTATTAGCAAAGCAAGTTAATGTTCCAAGAATAATTGTTTTTTTAAATAAATGTGATATGGTTCAAGATAAAGAGCTTTTGGATTTAGTTGAAATGGAAGTTAGAGATCTTCTTAAGAAATATGAGTTTCCAGGAGACGAAATTCCTATTATCAGAGGCTCAGCATTAAAAACTATAGAAGGTAATGAAGAAGCTGCAAAATCAATTCAAGAGCTTATGGATAAAATAGATGAATACTTTCCAGTGCCAGAAAGAGCAATAGATGGACCATTTCTTATGCCTGTTGAAGACGTATTTACTATTCAGGGAAGAGGAACTGTTGTTACAGGTAGAGTTGAAAGAGGAGTTTTAAAAGTAAATGATGAAATTGAAGTTGTTGGACTTAAAGCTACTAAAAAAACAGTTGTCACTGGAGTTGAAATGTTTAGAAAGGTTCTTGATGAAGCAAGAGCAGGAGATAATGTTGGACTTCTTTTAAGAGGTATTGAAAAA
>Ga0208904_1000717_pt1 | contig 25408 bp, 27 predicted proteins | sample AntAceMetag02UKB_FD_184774 | JGI IMG/M metagenome (GOLD analysis project Ga0208904, IMG submission 184774) | Saline lake microbial communities from Ace Lake, Antarctica - Antarctic Ace Lake Metagenome 02UKB (SPAdes) (version 2) | ecosystem: Environmental > Aquatic > Non-marine Saline and...
ATTAACATAATCATTTTTGTAAATCCTCACTTGAAATTATATGAAGCGAGCATGTAATTCCATCATTCGGATTATACAAAAATAAGTATTAACATAATCATTTTTGTAAATCCTCACTTGAAATTATATGAAGCGAGCATGTAATTCCATCATTCGGATTATACAAAAATAAGTATTAACATAATCATTTTTGTAAATCCTCACTTGAAATTATGAGAAAATATATACCAATTTTTTTATTCTTTAGCACGATTCCAATTTTTGCTTTTGCAGCTGAAGACATTCTTGGACTTATTGCTGTCATCAAATACATTCTTCAAGCAATTGTACCCTTAATAATATCCTTAGCTGTTATATTTTTCCTCTGGTCTACATCTCAATACATCTTAAGAGAAGGAGATGCTAAAAATGATGCTAAAGATCATATGACATGGGGAATCATTATTCTTTTTGTAATGGTATCAGTTTGGGGTCTTGTAGCCATCCTAAGTAATACTTTTCTTGGCTAAATTATCCACAGACGCTCTTCTTATCCTTACTTAAAACTGTTATTATTAAGTCTTATTAAGGTCGTTGATATTTTATTAAATTATTAATTATTAACTAACAATAAATTATGAAAAAATATATCGCTTTAGGTTCAATTATGGCTTTCATGCCTGTTTTAGCTTTTGCAACAACTGTCACTACTCTTATGGAAACATTTTCCGGTATATTAGGTGTATTGATGCCTATCTTAATCAGTTTAGCTGTTATTTTCTTTATTTTCTCTCTACTTATGTTTATCCTCAAAGAAGGAGAAGATAAAGCCGAAGCTAAAACTCAGATGATTTGGGGAATTGTAATTCTCTTTGTAATGATTTCTGTTTGGGGATTAGTTGGAGTATTGTCCGATACACTCAACTTAGATAATACAATGCCTAATGTACCTGGACTTCCAACAGTATAATCATAATAATAAATGACAACTGAAACTCTAATATCTAATTTCAATAACCAAATAATTGCTCCTTTAATTTTGCTTTTGTTTACTTTGTCTTTAGTTATGTTTTTTTGGGGTGTAGTTGATTTTATCAGAGGTTCCGACAACGAAGAAGCTAGAAGAACTGGTCGGAACCATATGATTTGGGGAATTATTGGAATATTTATTATGGTCAGTGCTTGGGGTATAATACTAATGGTAACAAATACTTTCGGGGTGACCACACCAACTCTCCCAGCAGGATTGTTCTAATAAATCATTTTCCTCAAAAAAATAAAAAAAACACTAACTTCTTTAAGTCAGTGTTTTTTAATTATGTATTATATAAATAATTTTAAAGACTTTTCTTTAGCAGTTCACTAATTTTAGTTGGATTAGCTGAACCACGGCTAATTTTCATTCCCTGACCTACTAAAAATTTTAAAGCTGTTTCCTTACCTTGTTTATATTCATCTACCACAGACTGATTTTCACCAATAACCTGATCAATAATTTTTTGTAACTCACCTTCATCACTCTGTTGAAAAAGACCTTTTTTATCTGCTATATCTTTAGGTGTACCACCTTCAGTATACATTAGAGTTAAAATATCCTTCGCTCCACGAGAAGAAACCTCCCCATCTTTAACTAATTGAATTAATTGAACAAAATTTTCCACCACCACACCCCCAAACAAATCTTCGGAGGTTGGACCTCCAAATTGTTCAATATTTTTTGATTTCGTCAACCCCGTCAAATCAGAAGTAATATAGTTAGAAACTGTTTTAATAACATCTTTATCATCAACAAAATTATTAGCTACTTTTTCAAAAAAGCTAGCCAATTCCCTATCCAATATAAAACTTTCTATATCTTCATCCTTAATATTAAACTGTTCACGATATCTCTGTCTTTTTTCCTGTGGTAATTCTAAAATTTCTTTTCTTAATTCTGCTTCTGCAAATTCAGGTATTTCACTTATCTTCAACTTAGGTAAATCAGGATCAGGAAAGTAACGATAGTCAGCTGAGTTCTCCTTCACTCTCTGAGAAAATGTTGTTTGAGAATTTTCATCCCAACCACGAGTCTCCTGAACTACTTGATCACCCCCTTCTAAAACTTCCTTTTGCCTTTCAACCTCGTAGGCAATAGCTTTTTCTACTACACGAAAAGAATTTAGATTTTTTATTTCCACTTTAGTTCCTAATTGTTCATTGGGACTAACAGAAATATTAGCTTCTACTCTCATCTCACCTTTTTCCATATTGGCGTTAGACACACCTAAATAACGAAGTAATAACTGTAATTCTCTGGCAAAATCACCAGCCTGTTTAGCTGTCTCAATAACCGGTTCAGTTACTAATTCCATCAAAGGTACCCCAGCTCGATTAAAATCAATTAAAGAATATTCACCTTTATGTGTAGATCTAGCAGTATCTTCTTCCAAATGAACACGAGTAACATCTACATCGTTTAATTGACCACCCGAAACCAATGGATATTTATATTGACTAATTTGATAACCTTTAGGAATATCAGGATAAAAATAATTTTTTCTATCAAATTCTGTGAAATCTGCCAATTGACCATTTAAAGCTAAACCAACTTTCAGAACACTTCTCACAGCCTCTTTATTAATAACAGGTAAAGTTCCAGGTTGTGCTGTACAAACTGGACAAATATTAACATTAGGTCTTGTTTCGTCTGGGTTATTTTTAGAGTTACAAAACATCTTTGTCTTTGTCTTTAACTCAGCATGAATTTCCAAACCAATAGTTGTTTTATATTCTTTCATAAATAGATTATATCAAAATTATTCAACTGTTTCTAATTTTTGAGATAAAAAATCAGAAAAAGTTTTCAAAGTAGCATCATCATAGGCTGAAGTAACAACTACATCTTTATTAACCTTTTTTAAAGCAGTTATAATTTTTGCGACAGCTTTTTCATCTAATAAATCAGATTTTGTTAAAACAATAACTTCAGGTTTCTCCACCAATTCATCACTGTACTGTTTTAATTCACCTCTAATAGTTTTATATTTTTCAACCATTTCCTTAGGCGAATTTTCTGATTCCAGTGAAATACAATGAATCAATAAATGAGTTCTTCTTATATGTCTCAAAAATTTATGACCCAAACCTTTTCCTTCAGCAGCTCCTTCAATTAAACCAGGAATATCAGCTAAAATGTAACCATAAAAATCACCTAAATTTGGCTCTAGAGTTGTGAAAGGATAATCCATTACTTTAGCTTTAGCATGGGTTAATTCATTTAACAAAGTAGACTTTCCAATGTTAGGAAAACCAATAAAACCAGCATCAGCTATCATCTCCAATTCAATAAAGAAATTAGCATCTTCACCATCTGTTCCTGTTGTAAATTCCTTTGGAGTAGTATTACGCGAACTTTTAAAAGACTCATTTCCTGAACCACCTCTTCCTGCTTTAAGAACTAATTGTTCTTCATTTTCTTTAAGTAATTGAACTTTTTTATTAGTTTTTAAATTGGTAACAATTGAACCGATTGGTAAATCAATAAAAAGAGTTTCTCCATTTTTACCATACTTACTATTTTTCATACCAGACTCACCATCCTCAGCTTCAAATTCTTTTTTGTGCTGGTAATTTCTTAGAATATTAAGATCGCGAACAGCTCTGACGTAGACGTCACCACCATTGCCACCATTGCCACCTGATGGGCCTGAAAACTCCTTACCACGCAAATGTAGCCATCTAACGACACCATCACCGCCGTTACCAGCTTTAGCATAAATTTTTATTTCATCAACAAACATAATTATATATTAAGTATACAATACCAATTATAAAGTATAAAGGGCGAGCCTTCGGCTCGCCCTTTTACTCTAATTATTAATAGACAAAAATTTATTTAATTGAGTACAGTTCAAGGAAGTAAGGAACAAAAATACGAAACATACTTTGAGTATGATGAATGTTTTTGTGACGTAACTGACGAAGAAATATGCCAATTAAATAAATTTTTTACCAACTAAAATGAGCGAAAGCCTTATTAGCATCTGCCATCTTATGAACGTTCTCTTTTTTCTTAACAGCTTCACCTTCATTTTTGTTAGCAAGCAAAAGTTCATCAGCTAATCTTTTGTACATGGGTTGTCCTTTTTTAGATTTGGCTGCACCAATAATCCATCTCATGGCTAAAGCTAGTCTTCTATCTTCTCGGACTTCTCTAGGAATTTGATAGTTAGCACCTCCTACTCTTCTTGATCTAACCTCCATGGTTGGACCAGCATTTTTTAAAGCATTATCAAAAACTTCTATTGGATCGTTACCCTTTTCTTTTTCTTTTATAAAATCAAAAGCTTTATAAACAATCTTTCTAGATACACTTTTTTCACCATCAAGCATGATGTAGTTTATAAACTTAGACACCTTAACAGAATCATAAACTCTATCAGGAACCAACTCTTTTTTTGCTTTTAGTTTTCTTCTCATAGTTTATTATTTCTTTACCATTTTAGCACCATAACGACTTCGACTTTGTTTTCTGTTACTAACACCTTCTGCATCTAATTTACCTCTAACAACAGTATAACGCACTCCAATATCTTTCACTTTTCCACCCCTTAATAAAACAACTGAATGCTCTTGTAAATTATGACCCATACCTGGAATATAGGCTGTAACTTCCATACCATTAGTTAGTCTCACCCTAGCAATCTTTCTCACAGCTGAGTTAGGTTTTTTAGGATTTTTAGTTGTAACCTTTACACAAACGCCTCTCTTAAAAGGTGAACTATAACTAGTTGGTCTATTCTTTTGACTGTTAAATCCTTTACCTAAAGCTACTGCTTTTGGCTTTTTAACAAGTCGTTTTCTTTTCTTCTTCAATAATTGATTAACTGTTGGCATATTTCTTATAACTTAATTCCCTAAATTTACTACATTTGACCCTAAAAAGCAACACTTTTCCTAAATTAATTTATCCCGGTAATAACAGAGAACAGGAAAGTAATCAAAGGAAATAAGAATTCCCATAAAAATAGAATAAAAAACATTAGTAAAAACATAGAATATCTTTCCAAATTCTGTTTAATTCCTACAAAACGATAGGGCAAGAAAGTAAACAAAATCTTAGAACCATCTAAAGGAGGAATTGGAATTAAATTGAAAATAGCTAAAATTAAGTTAATTTGAACGATTAGACTAACAATTTTGATAAAATCAATACTCACATAACCAAGATAAGGAAAAGTAAATCGAATTAATAAACCAAAAATAAGAGCTACTAATAAATTGGAAGCTGGACCAGCCACAGCTACAATTGCATCACCATATTTTTGATTTTTTAGATTATAAGGATTATAGGGAACAGGTTTAGCCCATCCAAACATAAAACCAGCACTAAAATAAGCTAATAAGGGCACAATCAAAGAACCCATAAAATCTAAATGAGCTAATGGATTCAAAGTTAAACGACCGGCATTCTTAGCTGTCGGATCACCCATTAGATAAGCTGCATAACCATGAGAGACCTCATGAATCACTACAGACATTATCAAAATAATTATTGTAAATAAAAAACTAATTTCCATGATATCTATTCTAACTAATATAAAGTAATTTCAAAAGTAAAATTATCTTTGATAAAATTATAAAATCTGGAACAAACTTCTTAGCAAAAAACTTGCACAGCCCGAGCGAAAATAGTAATTTTGGGTTTTTCCCAAAATTATGAGCGAGGACGAGTGAGGAGCGAATGCTTGGAGCTCCGCAAGACTCATTGTGGTCTTTTGTAAGCAAAGCGAAACAAAAGACCCAATGAGTGGACAGTTTCTGTAAGAAAGAGCACAAATTTCTTTACTACCCCTTTGGGGTAGAGAAATTTGATGCGTGTTTTTGCAAAGAAGGTTTGTGAAAGATTTTAACCCCTTTCTTACAAAAACGTTTGCAAAATACACTTATTATGATACCATAAACTAACTAATATGAGTAAAATATGTCCAATAACAAATAAAGGTACTAGAATGGCTGGCAAATACAGTAACCGTGTTCGTGCTACTAAATTCAACCCTTCAGGAAAAACTAGAAAACATTCAAACATTCAAAAGAAGAGAATTTATGTACCCGAATTGGATAAAACTATTATTCTTAATGTATCAACTAAAGGTATTAAAACTATCAACAAAAACGGAGCTTATAAAACTCTCAAAAAAGCTAAACTAATTTAATTAAAAAATAAAAAAAGAGCGTCTCCCTTTAGGAGACGCTCTTTTTTATTGAAACTTCTTAAAAGTCACTTGTCTGTTAATAATAAAACTCCAAAAATAAGTTATCATTGCTGCCACAACCTTCGCAAAAATATACCAAAGACCAAAAAATTCTACTAAACCAAAAACTACTCCCATGTTAATAGCTAAACCACACAAACTTATAACAAAAAGATTTGAAAATTGAGCTATATATTTTTGACTCTCGTTCTTAAAAGTTATTTTCTTATGAGAGATATAACTAACAACGGAAGATAAAATAAAAGCCGCAACCAAAGACACCATATAAAAAATACCTAAAATTTCTGTAAGAAAATAAAGCAAGAAAAAATCTACCGCAGTGGGAATCAAAGCTACAAAACCATAGATAATAAATTGTCTCAAAACAAAAGATTCTATCTTAAAAGTATTTTTTAATATTTTATCCATTTTAAAAACTGTAAATATTATAACAGATAATTAGTTAATTTTTCCTGCATAAAAATCAGATTTTTCATAATCCCCTTTTTCACGATATAAAACAACTAAACCCCTAAGAGCATCTAAATTCCTATAATTTATTTCAAAAGCCCTTTCCCATGCTGAAATAGTTTCTTCAATCCTCCCCTGTTTATAATATAATAGACCTAAATTATAATAGACATTATCGTAAAAAGGATTAACTTCTATCTCCTTATTGTATTCTTCTTCAGCCTTATCAAATTCTTCTCTATTAAAATAAATTAAACCTAAATTATTATGAGCCATCTCTTCATTAGGATTTATTTCCAGAGTCTGTTTAAATTCTATTACTGCATTATCAAAGTCACCATCCAAAAAATACATTGCTCCTAGATTACGATGAGCTAAAGGATAGTGCGGTGAATTCTCTACAGCGTTCTCCCAAAAAGCATTCTTATTTCTAAAATTCAAACTGTGAAAAAAAGTTAGACTGCTACAAAGAATAACAACCCCTAGAATCACTGAATAAAAAACATCATTTTTACGCCAATTTTTAAAAGGATTAACTTCTAACAAAATTAAAAAGAATCCAACAGCAGGTAGATACAAACGATGCTCAATAAAATCAGGAAATAAATTTTCACCAATCCGAATAAAAGAAGGTAACAAAAGTAAAAAGAACCAAAGTAAACCAAATATAATATAATTCCAACGTTTATCTTTCTTCAAAAAGAAAAGAACTCCTAAAATAATAAGAGTGATAAAACCATAAATAAAAGTTGTATCTTGAATAATAGGTAAAACAGATAAATTAAAAGGGAAAATAATTTTTCCAATCAACTGAACCATAGCTGGTAAGTTAAAAATAATTGACTTAATCATTTCGATTATCCCTCCAGAAAAAGAACTATTAAGAGTTAATTCCCTGAGCACAAACCAAACAATCAAAACTATTAACCAAGCAAATAATACTTTTATTTTAGAAGGCTTATTCTTCTTTTGGCTTAAAAAATAAGTATAAAAAACAAACAAAGGTAAAGCGAATAAAGCCGTTTCTTTAGTAAAAATAGCTAAAGCAAAAAACAGCAAATGTAAAATAAAATTCTTTTTGTCTTTCCTTTCTAAAAAATTTATAAAATAAACAAAAGAAGCCAATATGAAAATAGTAAGCAATGAATCATTTCTACCAGGAATCCAAGCTACAGCTTGGGTGAAAACAGGGTGAATCAAAAAAATTAAAGCCACCAAAAAAGAAATAATTTTTTTATATTTTAACTTACACAGAAAAACAAAAAGAAGACAAACTGACAAAAGATGAAATAAAATATTACTTAAATGATAAACAAAAAGATTCGTTCCCCCCATCTGATAATCACCCATAAAAGATATCGTTAAGATAGGTCTATAATAGGAAGCTGAATGATTAGCAATATGAAAAACATCCTCTCTAAAAGACTGTAATAAATTTGAAGGACTACTGAGAAAAGACTGGTTATCTAAAATTAAAGTATTATCATCCAGATAAGTAAAATCAAAAAACAAAGTCTGACCGTAGAGCGCTAACCCTATAATTACAAAATAAAGAAAAGGTCTATAACCCTTCAATGAAAATTTATCTTTTAAAAATTGCCTAATCATTATTTTTATTTAATAATAGCAAACTAGCATTTTGAATCAACTCCTCATCCAGTGGCTCTAACCAAACACCTTGACCTTCTACCCAAACATAGCCACCCACAATTGTATAATCATTAGTAATAAGATCATCTAGATAAGTAATAAAAATTTCAGGACTCCCTTCATTCCACAGACCACTATGAACTCTCTGAGAAACTACAATAGCCTCCGGTTTATTTTTTTCCAAATCTTTAACTAATTCAGTTTGATAGGTCTCTCTATACTCAGTTTGTAAATTCAAAGGATAGGTAATTACAAAGCGAGTTGGACTTTTTCTCTGTGCATAATAATAAATTTGAGGTTCAGACCCAGCCACAAAAACAAAATCTTCTGGATTGGTAATTTTAGCCAGATGATTAGCTACTTCTTCTGCTTCCCCAAAAGGGTTAACTGTTCCATAAACCCACTCTGACAAACCAGTTGGGCTTAAAAATAATTGTGACCTAAAAGGAAAAAGCATTAAAGAAAAAACCACAATAAAAGTTGCGACCATAATTAAATTCTTATTTTTACTATTCAACCTATCAACTAAAGAACCAAACAAAGCTCCTCCTAATAAAGCTACAAAAGGCATCAACATTAAATAATAATGACCGATAGGAGTAGAAAAAATAGCTAATAATGAAAAACCTAATAAGAAAAAATAATAAAAAATATTTTTAGGTAACTTGATGAACAAACCAGATAGTAACAATAATAAAACCCACCAATAATGAAAAAATTTACCTAAATAGTTAACAAAATTATAGAAAGAATTATCAAAAGCTCCCACATAGGCCAGATTAAAAATAAACACTTCTTGGAATAAATCAGGCAAAACTTTATAAAAAGGAACCAACAGCAAACCAGCAAACATTAAAGAACTACTAAAAATTAAAGCTAAAGGCCTTAGGACAGCTTTAAATTTATTATTATTCTCAGATTGATAGAGAGAATACAACCAAAAACAAATTATGAAAAGTATTACCGGCAAACAAATTGGTTTATAAAAAATGGCACTGGTTGCCAAACCACCGACTGATAAGTAAACCCAAGGATTTTTATTATTTTTAAAGTAAACAAACAAAGCCACTAAACCCATTAATGGTAAAATCATGAACTTTTCTGTATTAGCAGCAAAAGGCGTCAAAGGAGGAAAACCAATCAGCGGTAAAAATAAAAAAGCTGAGAACACTCCAACTCTCCTTCCCCATTCCTTTTTAGCCACTAAGTAAATTAAAACTGAAGTTAGAAGAATAAACAGAGAAGCCAACACTCTTGGTGGCCAAACAGCCACAGGAGCAATCACCTGTCCCAGCAAATAAGTATAAATAATTAAAGGTGGTTTCTGAAGAAAAGAATCCTGATAAGGTAAACCATCACCTCTCATTAACCAAGCTGAATAAGCATATTCACCTTCATCACGTTCAAAAGGAGCTGAATAAGAATTCCAGTTCAAAGCCACAAAAAAAGACAGAAAAAATAAAATTATTCCTACTATATAAAATCTTTTTTTCATTTTTTGAAAAGATTCTTTAGAAAGAATTTGAAAGCCACCCAGAGAGTTATTAAACCATAACGTAAACTTCTCATGAAATTTATCGAAGATGCTTCAGAAAAATAACGAACAGGAGCTGGTACTTCACCAATTCTATAATCCTTTTCTATTACTTGAAATAAAACCTGACTATCAAATACAAAATCATCAGAATTATTTTCAAAATCTATATTTTCCAAAACCTCTCTTTTATAGGCTCTCATTCCAGTATGCCATTCTGATAAATTGTAACCACTTAAAATATTTTCACAGAGTGACAGAAAACGATTAGAAAAATATTTATAAACAGGCATCCCACCAGCCAAAGCTTCTTTCCTTGATCTGATCCTATTACCTAACACCACATCACAATAACCATCTTCCATAAGCGACACCATATACTTAATTAAACGTGGATCATACTGATAATCAGGATGAATCATAACAATCAAATCAGCCCCTCTTTTCAAAGCTTCCTTATAGCAAGTTTTTTGATTTGCACCATAACCCTTATTTTTATCATGCAAAAAAATCTTTAAATTAAGTTTTTTGGCTAAAGCCACAGTTTGATCACTACTAGCATCATCAACTAGAATAATCTCATCAACCCAGTCAGGAGAAATAGCTTCAACCGTCTTGATTAAAGTTTTTTGAGCATTATAAGCAGGCAAAACAACAATAGTTTTAGTCATGATTCCATTATATTATCAAATTGACTTAAAATAAAGCCTAAATTTGTAACTACCAATTTATGGCTATCGCATAGCCATAAGTTTAATAAATTAAATTAGAACCATCACTTTTTATTACAATGGTTCCATCTTTGTCTGTTCTTAAAACCTTTATTTCAAATTCTTCTAAAATATCCAGAACTTCCTGATGAGGATGACCATAACGATTATCCTTCCCTGCAGAAATAATAGCGACTTCAGGACTAGTAAAACCAATAAAAGAATTTGTGGTAGATGTTTTAGAACCATGATGCCCTAATTTTAAAACATCCACGTCCAAATTAATTGCGTCTAGAGAAACTAGATATTTCTCTATCTCTTTAGGTGAATCCCCTGTCAGTAAAAAAGAATTATCTCCATAAATTAATTTTATCACTAGAGAAGACAAATTTTTCTCAAAATTAACAGCATCTCTATCAGGGAAAAGAACTTCTAAAAATACACTGTCACCTAAATCTAGAATTGTTCCCCTTGTAACGTTAAGCTCATTAATTTTTCTTTCTTCAATCAGCCTATCTAGTTTTTCACAAATATTACTTTCACAACTTACTCCTGACACCAACATTGTATCGACGGTATAAGTTTCTAAAACTGCAGGAAAACCACCTATATGGTCACTATCGGGATGAGTAGCTATAACAATATCAATAGATCTATCATAAAAAGCCATTTGTCGTGATAATTCACGAAGAACCTGTTTATTAGGACCAGCATCAATTAAAACTTGTTTACCATTAGGAGCTTCAATGAAAATTGCATCACCTTGCCCTATATCCAAAAACGCAACAGTCATTAAACCGTTGCGCTCTTCTGCCCAGACCCCGTACCAAACAAAAATAGTAATAGCCAAGAAAAATCCTAGGAAAATTTTTCTAAACAAAAGATTTGAATTTAACATTTTTATTTAATAAATTTGAATATAGAAAAATTTACAATTATTTTCCTTTATTCAATGTCTCTGAAACCCCTTTAATAGCTTCCAATACTTCTACTGGTAGCATCCAAATAGTTGTATTAGATTGGTCCGAACTCAAATCATTCACTGCTTGCAAAGTTCTCAAATGCATCGCTCCAGGAGTTGCACTCAATTTTTTCGCAGCTGCTGCTAAATTATCTGCCGCAATTCTATCACCATCGGCTTTAATAATTACCGATCTTTTTTCTCTCTCAGCTTCAGCCTCTTTAGAAATAGTCCTTTTCAAATCTTCTGGAATAATCACATCTTTCAGCTCAACAGATTCCACATCAATTCCCCAAGGATCTGTTAGCTTGTCAACTCTCGTTTTAATCTGTTCAGCGATCTCTGCTCGTTTTTGAAGTAATTCGTCCAAGGTCTTTTCACCCACTGCATTTCTCATAGTAGTTTGAGCCACCTGTGAAGTTGCATAATAATAATCCTCCACTTCTAGAATAGCTTTCGCAGAATCTACTATTTTATAGTAAACCACAGCATTAATCCTTACAGGAATATTATCCTTAGTAATTGCTTCTTGATCAGGCACATCAACAGCTTTGGTTCTAATATCTATCTTCTTCATTGATTGAAAAACTGGAACTACCACTCTCCACCCTGGATTCTTAATCCCAGTAAATTTCCCCAAAGTAAACATTACTCCTCTTTGATATTGATTAATTTGCCTCAATAAAAGAATAGCCAAAAAAATCAAACCAGGAAGAATATAAACAGGATTAGACAAAATAAATTGAAACATAGTTTTTTTAATTTAACTTAATAATAAATTCAGTATAACATGAATTTTTTATTCAATAAAAGGATTGTTTTCTTTCTCTTCACCAATACTAGTTGGTTTACCATGACCAGGAAAAACCTTTATTTGAGAGTCTAAAGTAAATAATTTATTTCTAATAGAGTCTTGTAAATATTTTGGATTAGAAAAGGGCAAATCAGTTCTACCAACCGAATGATAAAACAAAGTATCCCCACTAAACAACCAACCATTTAACAACAAAGAGATAGAACCTAATGTATGACCAGGGGTTTCAATCACTTTTATCTTTTCTTCACCGAAAATAATAATATCATCATCTTTACAAAAAACTGGGATTTGCTTTATAGAAACAGCTGAAGTACCTAAAACTAAAGAACCGTTCTTTAGAGGATTAACTAACATAGATAAATCATTTTTTTGAATATAAAAAGAAACAGGAAAACTTTCCAAAAATTCAGATAAACCATCAATATGATCATAATGACTATGAGTAATAATAATAAACTTCAAATTAAAATTATTTTTTAAGATAAAATCACGATATTCATTAATAGGAGCAGGACAATCAACCAAAAAACAATCTTTAGATTGTTCATTAAAGATTAAATAAGCATTAGTACTTAAATTACCAGTTGAAAAAATTTTTAAGGTTAAATTACTATTTTTTTCTAACATTAAAGCCATTATAACAGAAAAAACATTAACTTAAAAAATTAATAATGTTTTTAACTTAAAAGCAGATATAAGCCCTTTCTACGTTGCTTTTTATGTATAAAAATGTTATATTTACTAAATTATTGGAGGAATATTAATTTAATTTGAGTAAATTTGTAAGAATTAACAACCAAATAAAAAGCCGTGAGGTAAGAGTAGTAGCTCCAGATGGTGAGAACCTAGGAGTCATGCTAACTAATGATGCTATAAAAAAGGCTGAATTGGCTGGTCTTGATTTAATAGAAATATCACCAGCTAGTAAACCTCCTATCGCGAAAATAACCGATTACGGTAAGTTCCAATATGAACAAAAAAAGAGAGAGAATAGTTCTAAACTTAAATCTCACAAAACAGAAACAAAGGTTGTTCAAGTTAAAATAGGAACAGGTGAAAACGATCTTAATCTAAAAGCCAAAAGAATTTCCAAGTGGCTTAAAGAAGGCAATAGAGTAAAACTTGATTTATTCTTAATCGGCAGATCGAAATACATGAAATTTGATTTTTTGAAAGAAAGGCTAGAGAGAATTTTAAAGTTAGTTTCTGAAAACTATAAAATAGCAGACGGACCAAAAAAGAGTCCCAAAGGTTTAACTCTCATCTTGGAAAAACAAAAATAAAAAAAACATGAAAACAAATAAATCATACACAAAAAGATTAAAGGTAACAAAAAATGGAAAAATTTTGGCAAGAAAAACAGGTCAAAACCACTTCAATGCCAAAGAGTCAGGAAACGTTAGAAGGAAAAAAAAGAATTTAACTCTGCTTAATTTACCAAACAAAGTCACACGAAGATTTTTACCAAAAAAATAACCAAGATTTATTTTAATATTTAATTATCATGACAAGAGTAAAAAGAGGAACAACTAAACTAAAAACAAAAAAGAAAATTCTTAAATTAGCTAAGGGTTATCGTTATGGTCTTTCAACAAAAAAACGTGAAGCTAAAACAGCCATTACCCATGCAGCAATGCATTCCTTCCGTGATCGTCGTAAAAAGAAACGAGTCTTTAGACAACTATGGTCAATTAAAATCAACGCCAAAGTAAGAGAATTCGGTTTATCCTATAGTAAATTCATCGATTTACTAAAAAAGAAAAAAATTGATTTAAACAGAAAAGTCCTATCAGAAATAGCTAACGAAAATCCAGAATCATTTGAAAGAATTGTAAATCAAGTAAAATAAAACTAAACAAAAAAAGCGTCGACCCTAGGGTCGACGCTTTTTTTATTTACTATTACAACATTTGTCTCGTATTATTTTTATCTATATCTTCTATTTTCATTTCAAACTTGTATAAACAAATATCTCTAAAAAAAATTGCTCCAACCCTTCTAATTATATCGGTACTGACTCCTTGATCATATGCATAACTTTTTATTTTTTTATCAAATATATCTCCAAAATCTAATTTATTAAAATAGCTAAAAACAAACTTCTGAACTTCATAGGAATTGGTACCTTTTAGCAATTCACAAATTTCAATTAACTTCTCTTCATTACTTTCTATATATTCTTTTATTCCACTCTCATTTAACAACCGACTCCCCTTTTCTGTTAGAGAAACTGGTGACGTACTTTGAAAAGCTTTAGCACTTTCATTATCTTGACCTGTTTTAATATCATTAATTTTATCTTTCATCCATTCAATAGAACTTTCTATTTTAGAAAAACGTCCTCCAGTATAGAAAGCAATTAGAATCAAACTGCCCACAATACTCAAAAAGAACTCCCAACTGATCACAAGTGTAAAATTTTCATTCATAACATAATTGTAACAAAAATCTATAACAACTCAAATTTAATTATTTTTACTATATTATTTCCACCAGCTTCCATATTATTATAATATTTAGAATTTTTATATTTTAATTTTTTCCACAACAGTGTTTATACTTAACAGGACTTCCGTCTGGTTTTTTCGCTCCACAAGGACAAGGATCATTTCTACCAATTTTTTCACTTTTCACACCAGAAACATTACCTGATTGTTTATCCTGTGTAAGAGATTTAGCCTGATCATGAACTTCTTCCATCTTTTTTTCTGTATGACTTCTAATAAAAGCATCTTCAGCAATATTTGGAATTAATCTTAATATCTGATCATTAACCAAACCCTGCATCTCTTGAAAAAGTTTTAATCCTTCTCTGCGATACTCAACCAAAGGATCTCTTTGACCATAAGCTCTTAAATTAACACTAGAACGTAGATAATCCATAGCTTCTAAGTGATCTACCCAAAACATATCAATAGTCTGAAGAATTATCCGACGAACAACGTTAATAAAATTTTCTTTGCCAATTTGTTCTTCCTTATTTTTAATAATAAGTTTTATTTCATCATTTGGTTTTGTCTCTAAAATTTCTTCAAGTTTTTCACTAACTTTACCTTCGTCCCCTATTAAAATGACCCTTCTTCTTTCATAAACAGTTTTTCTTTGGTGATTTAAAACATCATCATATTGCAAAATATGTTTACGAGAATCAAAATGAAAACCTTCAATCTTAGTTTGAGCTGACTCAAGCGAACGAGAAACCATTTTATTTTCAATGGCTTGATCTTCCGGTATACCTAAATGTCCCATCATTTTTTTAACCGTATCTGAAGCAAACACTCTCATTAAACTATCTTCCATAGAAACAAAAAATTGTGTTTCTCCTGGATCACCCTGTCTTCCGGATCTTCCTCTCAATTGATTATCAATCCTACGAGCTTCATGTCTTTCTGTTCCTAGAACAAACAAACCGCCAATTTTTTTAACCTCTTCATATTTATCTTCATCAAAAGGTAACCCTCCTAACTTAATATCAACTCCACGACCGGCCATGTTAGTAGCTACAGTCACTCTTCCCATCTCTCCAGCTTCAGCAACAATTTCACCCTCTCTCTCATGGTTTTTGGCATTTAAAATCTCGTGAGCTACACCCTCTCTCTTAAGATAATCTGAAAGTAATTCATTATTCTCGATAGAAACAGTACCAATTAAAACCGGCTGACCTTTTTCACTTAATTCCTTCACCTTTTTGGCAATCGCCTTAAATTTCCCTTGTTTAGTCTGAAAAATTAAATCGTTTCTATCAAGTCTTTTAACCTTCTTATTAGTTGGTAAAACAACAGTTTCTAAGTTATAAACTTTTTGAAATTCTTCAGATGAAGTTTGAGCTGTCCCTGTCATTCCACTTAACTTATGATACATTCTAAAATAATTTTGATAAGTTATAGAGGCAAAAGTTCTAGATTCCTTTTGAACCTTTAAACCCTCTTTTGATTCAATAGCTTGATGTAAACCTTCTGACCAACGCCTACCTGGTTGCATCCTACCAGTAAATTCGTCCACAATAACAATAGCTCCGTCTTTAACAACATAACTTTTATTTAAAGTAAAAAGTGACTTAGCCTTAATCGCTGTTTCTAAATGATGAACATACTTAATTCCTTTATCAGTATAAATATTATCAACACCCAAAGCCTTTTCTGCTTTTTCAATACCACTATCTTTCAAACTAATAGCTTTTTTCTTTTCATCTACTTCAAAATCTTCATCTTCTCTAAAGTTCTTCACTATTTCTGTAAACTTAGCATAAAGACCTTCTGACTCAGAATCAGGCATGGAAATAATTAAAGGTGTTCTAGCTTCATCAATTAAAATAGAATCAATTTCATCCACGATAGCAAAGTTATAACCTCTTTGTCTTAAATTCCTTTTATCATATTCAATATTATCTCTTAAATAATCAAAACCAAATTCACTGTTAGTCCCATAGGTAATATCAGCTCTATAAGATTCCTGTCTTGTACAAGGTTTTAAAAATTCATAAACAACTTTAAAAGAACCTGTCTCATCTCTTTCTTCATCAACTTCTTTATGACCAGAATCATATAGATAAGAAGAATCATGATTTATAATTCCAATAGACAACCCCAACAAAGAATAAATCTGTCCCATCCAAACAGCATCTCTTCTTGAAAGATAGTCATTAACGGTAATAACATGAACTCCTTCCCCAGTCAGAGCATTAAGATAAACAGGTAAAGTCGCCACTAAAGTTTTACCCTCACCAGTTCTCATTTCCGAAACATTTCCACGATCTAAAATAATACCACCTATCAACTGTACATCGTAATGCCTCTGATCTAAAGTTCTTTTAGAGGCTTCTCTTACAACAGCAAAAGCTTCAGGCAGTAAACTCTCCAAAGTTTTACCTTGTTTCAATCTATCTCTAAATACATCAGTTTGCTGTCTTAATTCTTCTTCGGACATCTTAGAATAAATATCTTCCAAAGAGTTTATTTTAGCCACTAAAGGACTAAGTTTTTTTATAATTTTCTCATTCTGATCACCAAAAATACTCTTTAAATTCATCATATAAGTGATATTTTATCATAAAAACAAGTTGGAAGCACTAATAAAAACAAAAAAACACCCCGTTCTAAACGGGGTACTTTTTTGTTCGAATTATTTTTTCTTCCTTCGAACCACTTTTCTTTTGGCTACTTTTCTTTTAGCCACTTTCTTCTTTACAACTTTTCTCTTAGCTGGCTTTTTAGCCACCTTTCTTTTAGCCACCTTCTTCTTTACTACTTTTCTTTTAGCTGGCTTTTTGGCTACTTTTCTTTTAGCCACTTTCTTCTTTACAACTTTTCTCTTAGCTGGCTTTTTAGCCACCTTTCTTTTAGCCACCTTCTTCTTTACTACTTTTCTTTTAGCTGGCTTTTTAGCTACTTTTCTTTTAGCTACTTTCTTCTTTTTTACTGGCATATTTTTTATTTTTTAAACGACAATAATTTTCGACCACAAACTATTGTTAATAAACTTTCTTCACTACATTAAATTATCTTATAAATAAAAAACAAAAACAATTTTAAAAACAAAAAAAAGGGGATAACTTTTTTTAAATTTTTAAATTTTAAAAAAATATTTTTTGTTTATTCTAAAAAAACAACTTCATTTGAAATTTTTAAATTTGTTTTTTTAAAAATATCATTAGATATCTTCTCTGCTAAAGTTTTAATTTCAGTTGCTGTTCCCTGACCATGGTTAACTAAGATCAAAGAATGTTTTTTGTGAACACCGACATCATTACTTTGATAACCTTTCCATCCAAACTTCTCAATCAACCAAGCAACAAGAACTTTTATTTTTCCGTCTGGTAAATCATAAAAAGGTACTTCAGGAAAAATCTTTATTAATTCTTTAAACTCATCTTTAGAGATAATAGGATTCTTAAAAAAACAACCAGCTGAACCACACTCGTCAATAGATGGATATCTTTCTTTTCTAATCTGAATAATAGCTTCCCTAACATCACCTACTTTAATATTTTTATCAGGTAACTTCTCCTTTATACCAGAATAAGTATAATCTAATTTGTTGTTATTTTTAAGGCTAAAAACAACTTTAATAACAATTAAGTTACTCCCCTGTTTAGTTTTAAAAAAACTATCTCGGTAACCTAAACAACATAGTTCCTTACTTAATCTTTTTCGATTAAAAGTTTCTGTATCAAAAACTTCAACCTCATCTAAAAAATCTTTAACTTCTCTACCAAAAGCCCCAATATTTTGAACAACACTAGCTCCAACTGTTCCAGGAATAAGTGATAAATTTTCTAGACCAATTAAATTTCTTTTAACAGTTTCACCAACTAAATTGTCCCAAACAACTCCCGCCCCTGAAATAACTTTCGTAGTATTATTAGTAAATTCAAATTGAATATCTTCTATCTCAATTTTAATTATTAAACCATTAAAACCAATATCAGAAACAAGTAAATTAGAACCTCCTCCTAAAATAAAAAAAGGAATTAAATTTTGCTTTGCAAAACTTATTCCTTCTTTTAATTCTTCAATTGTTTTAACTTTTAAAAAAAATTTTGCTAACCCTCCTATTTTAAAAGTAGTGTACCGTGCTAAAGAAATATTTTTTTGAATTTTTAACATAAAGCTATTTAAATAAAAAAATAAAATAATTTTTCATAAACAAGAAATAAAAACACTCAACAAACTTCTTTTTAAAAATACTAATATTATAAAATTTAAGGATTAAAATTTTTAACAAAAAAATTACTGTTCTTGGACATAGTCCAAGAAAAAATCTCACCCGACTCACTGGGAGTGGTTTGAGATTTTTAAGAAATTTTTTTGTGATGCCTTTGGCAAAAAATTTTTCACTGCTCAAATTTTACATTATTTAGTGTTTCTAAAAAATTCCGAATAAAAGATTTGTAAAGAAAACATGTAATAAACTTCTTAGCAAAAAACTTGCACAGCTCGAGCGAAAATAGTGATTTTGGGTTTTTGCAAAGAAAGTTTATGGAATGTTTCCTACAACAAAACTATTTTACTGACCAATCCCAGCATTAATCTCTTCAATAAATTTCTCACCCTGCTCCTTAAAATTTGGATCAATTTCCATCGCTTTTTCTATTTCATTCTGAGCTTTTGTATTTTGACCAACTTCAAAATAAACTGCAGCCAAAGAAACACGATATTGAAGATTATCAGGTTTATTTTCAACTAATTTTTCTAGAATCTGAATAGCCATGTTTGTATCACCTTTCTTCTTATAGGCATTGGCAAAGTTCATGTCAAAATCAATTCCTGAATCAATAATTGGTCCCAGAGCTTCCTCAACTTGGTCTTCTTTTTCAGCAAAAATTGCAGATAATATATATAACTTCTTAGCCCGATCATATCTTGGTTCTAATTCATAGGCTCTCTTTAATATTTCGAAAGCTTTATCATATTGGCCATTATTTATATAAATAGAACCAATTTCAAAATAAATTGATTGTTTATTAGGAGAAAGTTCAAGACCTCTTTCCAAATGTTCCAAACCTTCTTCCACACGGGAATAACTACTCAATAGTGAACCCAAAAAGACCTCCGTCCTAGTGTCCTGAGGATCTCTCTCAATCTCTTTTTCAGCTTCAGATACTGCTAATTCAATTAAACTTTTCCTTACCTCAGAATCAAAATTTACATCCTTAGTCTTCATAATAAATTGCATAAGTTGTTCCCTTATTTCCTGATTAGCATAAGAATTATAGGATAAAGCTTTTTTATAAAATTCTAAATTAGCCACCACACCTTCTGGATGTCCAGAACGAACAGCCTTCAAAAGTGCTCTATTAGCAAGAACACCCTTTACATTGAAAAAATAAATTGAAAAAATTGTTAAAGCTATTAAAACAGGTGTCACAATTTTATTAACAGTATCACGACTAACACTGTCCAGCCAACTGTCTTTATTTAAACTAACTAGTTTGTATGACTGACCATGAACAAATCCCAAAATAGTAAAAAATAATATATAACTAGTTAAATTATCAAAAACAAAAAAATTATGTATAAAATAACCTGCCAACAAACCAGTAAAAAGACTTTTTTCAACCAAAGAAAAATTACCACCATATTTTTTACTCCATAGATGATATAAAATAGTCAGAAATAACGATAAGTAAGCAAATAAACCTATAAATCCACCAACGATTAACCAATCAAAGAAAACATTGTGTGTTCTATCAAACCACTCTTCTTGACCATACATTCCAGGATCATAGTTCTTATTAAAAACATAATTAAAATTTTCTTGACCCCAACCTAACAGAGGTCTCTCTTTAACTCCTTCCCAAGCCATATCCCAAACCATAAATCTTGATTTAGTAGTAGTCTCTTCTAAAGAAATAGAAGCAAAACGTCCCAAAACTGGATTAGTCCTAATAAAACTAGCATCCTTAAGTAGAAAGAAACCACCAACAAAAACCAGAGTTGTTAATAAAATTCCCCAACAAGTTCTCTTCAAAACTATTCTCTTTTTTTCAAAAATCGCAATTAAAAATGAAGTTAGCAAAATAGCACCAATAAAACCAAGAATAGCACCACGCGTAGCTGTATAATAAAGATTTACCAACTGTAAAATAATAACAGCTCCATAGAAAAAACCACAAGAATCATTCCATACCCGCCGACGATTCCAGAGAAACGCTACTATAAAAATATGAATAACCATATAAACAGCCAAATAAGAAGCATTTCCAAAACTAGCATCAAGTCTTGCCCCACCTTGATGAATTTGAGCCTTACCTAACAATTGAAGCAAACCATGCAAACCAGCATAGACACTAACAAAAACAGAAGTATTTAAAAATCTCCTCCATAATTTTTCTGAGTTAAATGTGGAAGTTATGACAATTAAATAACCTAACGAATGTAAAATAGTTACCCAACCTTCCATCCTTTCATAATTACTCCAAAAACTCTTTAAAGGATTAACACCTAAAATATCAGCTAGAAAAACCACTCCAGTAAAAAATAAAGCACTCACTAAAATCCAAGAAAACTTAGGCCGATATTCCTTATTTCTTAAAGCTAAGATTAACCAAGCCCCAAAAGCAATCTCCACCAACAACCTAAACAAAAGAGCTTTTCCAAAAATAAAAGGAAAAAAGAAAGAACTGATTACTACCAAAGGGACAAAAGGCACCAAAAAAACTGAACCAATAATAATAGATTTAAGGATTTTATCACATTTCATTGTTTCAATATATCAAATATATGCTTAATTTACAATTTATAATATACCAAAGAACAAAACTAAAATTAGAGTAAAATTCAAAAATTAAAATTTTTTACTGTTTGAATTTTACTCTAATTTTGATTTTGTGGCACATCATAAATAAAAAATTCCATGCAATAAAGCATGAAATTTTTTATGAGAACCATTTGAATCAAATAACCCTAGAAAATCTCTAGGTGAGTGCTACGAATGTTACACCACGGTGCAACAAAACAGTTAGCTCTCTTGTTTTTTTGAAAGCTAGGTTATTCAATCAAACAGCTCTCAACTTAATTATACACTATTTGTAAATCTGTAAAGATTGACAACAATTAGAAGTGGTCTTCTGAATAAACTAACTTGTAATCTGTTCTTTCATAATCAAATAATTCTTCTTCTTTAAAAAATCTCTTAACTTCTTTTTCAGCTGTCTCTGGACCGTCAGAAGCATGAACAAGGTTAGACTGTCCACTTAATGATAAATCACCTCTAATACTTCCAGCATCAGCCTCATAACCTTTAGTTGGTCCAACAATCAAACGAGTCGCTGAAATAGCATTAACACCAGACAAAACCATCGCTACCACTGGTGAAGACTGCATATAATTTTTTAATGTCTGAAAAAAAGGTTTTTCTTTTAAATGTTCATAGTGTTCCTCCACAACAACATCTTCAATTTTTATCATTTTCATTCCAATGATTTTTAGACCTTTCCTTTCAAATCTACCTAAAATTTCACCAAACAAACTCCTTTGAATTGCATCTGGTTTTATAATAATAAGTGTTTTTTCTTCCTGACTCATATTAATTTAATAATTAATTATTAATTTATCTTGTTAAAATTTCAAAACCATCTTTTTTTACCAAAATAGTATCTTCCCATTGAGCACACTTTTCACCACTAACAGTCTTATAAGTATGACCATCACCATCTAGGAATACTTCATCATCACTAAATGTAACAATTGGTTCTAAAGCTATAACCATTCCTGCCTTTAAGACAGTTCCTCGTCCACTTTCTCTAAAATTAGGAACAAACGGTTCTTCATGAACATTCCTCCCCACACCATGACCTCCGAATTCTCTAAAAACAAAAAATCCTCTACCCTTAACCACCTCTTCAATAGCTTGGCCTATATCATTAGTAGTATTCCCTTCCTTAATAGCTCTTATACCAGCCTCAAGAGCTAGTTTAGTAGTTTCTATTAGATTAATATCCTTAGGGTCAAGCTTTCCAACTCCCGCCATCAAAGTTTTATCAGTCACTAAACCTTTATGGGTTAAACCTAAATCTAGGTTGATAATATCACCTTCCTGAAGAATACGTTGATTACCCTTTGCAACTCCATGAACAACTTCATCATTTACAGAAGCACACAAAGAAGACGGATAGGGTCTATCAAGTTTACTATCCCTATAATTTAAAAAAGATGCTTGACCACCTTTTTCGGCAATCAATTTTTCTGCCAATAGGTTAAGACTATCTAAAGTAACACCTTTCTTTGCAGCATTGACCACTTCATGTAAAATAGTATTAAGAAATGTTCCTCCTTCACGTAGAATTTCTATCTCTTTGTCTGTATAAATATTTGGTAACATAATAAGTTAAAACTAATTAATTAATAAAAACATATTGTACACCTTTTAAAGAATCTTCTCCATTATTTCTTGATGAACTTCTTCAATTGTCTGTTCACCATTTATATCAAGAAAATTGTAAAAATCATTACTTTTAAACCAATCAATCACTGGTTGGACATCAGTATCGAACCAATCCAATCTTTTTTTAATTTCTTCTGTATCATCATCGGCACGACCTCTTCCTAGAAGTCTGTCTTCTGACCATTTTCTAGAAACATTTACAAAAACAATAATCGGTTTCTCGAATTCATAAAAACGCAGTGCAGAATCTAATGTCTTGGCCTCAGCTATTTTACGAGGAGCACCATCTAGAATAAAATCTTCATCACCCTTAACCTGATCTACCATAGAGGAAGCCCACATTAAAACAGCTAAAAATTCTGGTTGTAGACCACCAATTTCTCCAATTTTTTTAGACAATTGACTAGAATAAGAATCTTTTTTTACAAATTCCCTAAATTTATTACCAGTTTCTAAATTAAAAAAAGTTTTACCTTCTTTTGTTAAAAAATCTTTTAATAAATTAGCCTGTGTTCCCTTACCACACCCTGATCTACCAATAAAAATATAAGCTTGTTTCATAAAAATTTATACGCAGAGCGTTTAATTATAGTACCTTAATTATGTAGAAATAAAATTTATATTCCTAATTAATATTCTCTCATTGATATTTGAGCGTCAATCTTTTTTATCAAATCAAGAACAACAGAAACAACAATTAACAACGCTGTTCCACCGATAGCTAAAGAAGAAATTCCAGTTAACGATTTCATTATTAAAGGAAGAACAGCAATAACTCCTAAAAAGAGAGCTCCTACTAAAGTAATTCTAGTCAAAACCTTACCTAAATATTCAGATGTTGATTTACCTGGTCTAATTCCAGGAATAAAAGCTCCACTCTTCTTTAGATTTGTAGAAATCGCCTCTGGATCGAAAGTAACAGCAGTATAAAAATAAGTAAACAAGAACACCAAAATAAAGTATAGAATAGAATAAAACCAACCATTTTCTAAAATACGTAAAATAAAATTTGAAACTGATTGTAACATTGCATTATCTATATTAGAAAGAAAATTTAAAATCATTTGTGGAAATAACAAAATAGACATCGCAAAAATAATAGGAATAACTCCAGCTTGGTTAACTCTTAATGGTAGATAGGTAGAAACACCTCCATAAACCTTTGTTCCTCTCACTCTTTTAGCATAATTAATTGGAATAGGTCTTTCTGCTTCCGTAACAATAACAATACCCAAAACAATGATAAGAGCCACAACTATAAATCCAATTAAAAGAGGAATCTGAGTAACCTCAAAACCAATCCACAACTGAGAAATAACAGTTGGCAAACCAGCTACGATTCCGGCAAAAATTAAAATAGAAACACCATTACCAATACCATATTCACTTATCAATTCACCAATCCAAACCAAGAAAATAGAACCTGCCATAATAACAGCAATATTAGTAAATAATTCAAAGTTACCCATAAAGCCAACAACTCCTTGACTCTGTAATAATTTTAAAAATCCAAAACCTTGAACAAAAGCTAATGGAATTGTTAATAATCGAGAATATTGACTAAATTTTTTCCTACCAGCCTCACCCTCTTCATGATACATTTGTTTCAACTTAGGAAACATCATAGTAGCCAATTGCATAATAATAGAAGCTGTAATATAAGGAGATACTCCTAACATCACGATAGAAAGATTTGATAAACCACCACCAGAAAAAAGGTTAAGCATACCCCAAAGTTGACTATTATTAAAAAAATCAGTCAATCTCTCAATATCAACACCAGGAATTGGAATAGAAGCCAATACTCTAAAAATAACTAATGCTCCCAAAACAAATAGAATTCTGTTTCTTAAATTTTTATCTCGAAGTATTAATTTTAATTTGTGAGTAAAATTCATATAAATCTACAACTACTTACTCTTTTACCTCTCCACCAACTTTCTCAATCAAATCTTTCGCACTCTTTGAAAACAAACAATCAGAAACGACTACTTTCTTTTTTATATCACCTCTTGAAAGAATCTTAACTGTAGGTAATTTGCCCTTATTTTTTTCGATTAAAGACTTTTCTAACAAAGTAACTGGATTAACTTTATCACCATCAGAAAAATTCTTCTCAATCAAATCTAAATTAACAACAGCAGGTCTTTCTTGGAAACTCTTAAAACG
>Ga0208904_1000719_pt1 | contig 25386 bp, 40 predicted proteins | sample AntAceMetag02UKB_FD_184774 | JGI IMG/M metagenome (GOLD analysis project Ga0208904, IMG submission 184774) | Saline lake microbial communities from Ace Lake, Antarctica - Antarctic Ace Lake Metagenome 02UKB (SPAdes) (version 2) | ecosystem: Environmental > Aquatic > Non-marine Saline and...
CTAAGGTTTCTACTAGTGTTAGTCAAGTTGCTGTTTCTGTTCCAAGTTTGAGTAGGTCTGTTCCTAGAATTGGCACAAGTATTCCAAAGGTTAGTGTTAATGTTTCTAAGGTTTCTACTAGTGTTAGTCAAGTTGCTGTTTCTGTTCCAAGTTTGAGTAGGTCTGTTCCTAGAATTGGCACAAGTATTCCAAAGGTTAGTGTTAATGTTTCTAAGGTTTCTACTAGTGTTAGTCAAGTTGCTGTTTCTGTTCCAAGTTTGAGTAGGTCTGTTCCTAAGGTTTCTACTAGTGTTAGTCAAGTTGCTGTTTCTGTTCCAATAATCCCTATTATTTCAGGTTTTAGGTTTGGTCCAATAAGTTTTCCAAAGAAAAAGCGTGGTTTATTAACTGCTTTTGATGTTGAAATAAAAAAGAAAGGTAAATACAGAAAAGTTAGAGTTGGTTTACCCAAGAATTTGGCGTTAGCTGTTGGTGCTAAAATTACTGGTAAAGAAACTTCTAGAACTTTCAGAATAACTCCTAGAGGTTTAACTTCAAAGAAAGATATTGGGGGAATAAACCTTTCAAAATATAGAAGTCCAGCACCAAAATCTAAACTTGGAAAAGGTTTGGTGTTTGTTGAAAAGTCTAAGTTTGCTATTGATTCAAGAACTGAAAAAATTGGTATTCCTGGAAAAGCAGCTAGACTTAGAAGAAGTGGTGTTTTTTCTAATAATTTTAGGCTAAAAGCCTAAGGCTATAAAGAGTTTATATACTACTTACAAACATATAATTATTATGGAATTAAAATATTTAGGAATCTTCTTTACAGTATTATTATTAGCTAGTTTTAGTTTCGCAGCAGGACCAACTGTTAGCGACTTAGTTTTATCAAATTCTTATACTAATGATTCTAAACGACCAAAACTAAAAAGGGTGAGTGAATAATGGGTATTACTGATGCTTTAACAATGGGAATGGAAGGAGTAATTTCTATTTTCATTTTCTTGATTTTATTTGGTGCTTTATTACCAACAATCATAGGAACAATAGAAAATTCTAGTGGTGTTGGTTTACCACAAGTAACGATTCTCGTAGTTAGTTTGTTAGGATTAATCTTTGTTGTTGGAGTGTTCATGCGATTATACAAGAAAATCACTGAGCCTGACAGACCGGAGATACAATACTAAGCTGGGGTATTATGATGCCTTTACTTGGTTTAAATTTTAGTTGTTTATTACAAAATCCAATCAAACCAGTTGATAGACCTGATTTTACTCCTTTGAAAGAAACTCACAAAGGAGAATTACATAAATTAATTCAGGAAGAACAAGGGGTTGTAAGTTGTTATGTTTAAAAAACTTTTTATAATATTTTTGTTCTTATTTTTAATAGGACCTGCTTTTGCTGTTACAATAGATAATTTTGAAAACAATAATTATACAAGCAATCCTGTTTGGACTGTTATTGGAACTACTGGTGGAATAATTAGTGTTCAAGGAGTAACAAAGTATAATGGTAGTTATGGTTTGAAATTATTTACTGATGGAGCAAACGATAATGCAGCAATGCACATGAATACTCCTTATTCTTTTAGTGGAACAGGAACAGATGAACTAAATTTTTGGGTTCAAACTTCAGATGTTAGTATTGTTGGAAATAGTCAAAGAATAATTATTGAAGATGCAGCTAATGCACAATTAGTTATTGGTGGATTATATAATAATGCTTTTCAATTTTACACTCCCACTGATGAAGAAACATTAGCAGGAGCACCAGTAAATGATACTTGGTATTTATATAGATTCATCATAAATAAAACTGCTTCAACAGCAGACTTAAATATTTATGACACTAGCTTAAATCTATTACAAGATTTTACAGTAAAAGCTTATGTTGGAACACCAACAAAAATAGCATTATATACTGATGATGTAGCAATAACACAAACAAGTTGGTATGTAGATGCAATATATGATAATAATGTGTTAAGTCCAATAGTTGGTATTTATGCAAATTTTGATTCATCAACAGATGTTATAAATTCTTTAATTAATTTAACTGATACTTCAACAGATACTAATACCACAATAAATGATTGGAATTGGACTGTTAATGGAGCAACAACTCTTTTAAGTAATGCTAATCTACAAAACCCTGTAATAAACCCAGTAACTGAATATACTGATTATAACACTTGTCTTAGCGTGGGGGGAATTGGAGATGATGGAAACAATTACACAGATTATTTATGTAAAACCGTTTCATCAGGAAAATTTTATGGAGACACTAACTTCTTTTTTTATGATGAACTTACACAATTACCAATTAGTGCTACAATAGATTTTAATGGAACTAGTTATACAGGAACAACATTTAGTTTACCTACAAAACAAATAACTAATAATTCAAGCACTAATTCAAATTTTGTTTTTACTATAACCAAAACAAGTTATGGAACAAGATATTACCAAGTAGATTTAAACCAATTTAGTGATTTAAATGTTGCTTTTGGAATAATAGCAGACACAAATTCTTTAACTATTCCTTTAAAAGTCTATAAAACAGATGAAACAACTTTGTTTACTAATACTTATGTTGAATTATATAGACCTGATAAATCTAATCTAGTAGTTGGAAGAAGAAAAACTAACGCAAGTGGAGAAACAACTTTTAGTTTAAACAATTTAGACCAAAACTATTATGCAAACATAAATAACGGAGAATTTATTTACCAACCAGTAATGCTAACTATTTTATACCCAAAAAATGAAGAAACTCTTGTTCAAATAGACGAAAATTGGCAAATAGACATTACTAACAACTTATATGTGAGTTACACAGAACTAAATATTTCAAAAATAATTTATTTAATACCAAACACAGCAGACCCATTTAACATTAAGATAAGTGATATGAATGGAAATTATTTTGCTAGAACTTACGCAAAACAATACCCAGGAAACCCATTAACTGACACTTTACAACCTTATTTAGTTTCAACAACAACAGGTTTACTTACAACTATTACAACTCTTGATGCTTCAAGTGGAAATGCTGTTCCCAGTATAACAATAAAGATTTATAAGTATATTAGTGGTCTTGGGCGAACTCTTGTTGAACAAGTTGTAACAGATTCTAAAGGACAAGCACTTAGTTTACTTGTTTTAAATGGAGGCTATGAATTTGAATGTTACCAAAACACAATATTGTTAGATACTTTTAGTATTAGTGCAACAAGTAACACAATATTTATTTATTTAGATTTAGGAACCACTATTACAAACATTAACACTGGGAATTATTCTGCTAGTTGGATGCCAAGCAACCTTAGTCAAGGAACAGGAAATCAAGAGTTTACACAAACCATTTATAATCCTTATGGATATACAATAACAGTTAATTCTAGTTTAACACAAGATGGAACAAACCTTGATACTCCACAAACTTGGACAGGTTCAACAACAAGCTATACTTTCACTTATACTATTGCTTGGACAGACTTAAATTCTAGCATTGAAAGTAAATTAGTGGTTTATGCTCCTGATGGAAATATTTTAAGTTTAACAAAAAATTATGAAATAAGCGATACTTTTGGAAGCAATTATAATATATTATGGGGTTTACAATATGGTTTAAGAGAAGATCTTGGTTATGCAGCAACAGGGGTATGTTTACCTTTATTAGTAGTTGCTGTTTTAGTTTCAATAGGAATTGGGATTTATGTTTCAATGTTAATGGGTGCAATAGGAAGCCAAAGCGTTAGTGTTTTGTTTGGTATAGTAATGGCTTTGTTCACTTTTTTGAATTGGGTTCCGATAGAATTAATGGGGGTTGTAATCATAATCATAATAGCGTTTATGGTTAATGAAAGAAGGTGATTGTTATGGATGAATTTTTGGGTTTAGCAGTTTGGATTTTAATGGCTTTTTTAATGGTTAATGCTAGCATAATGTGGTTTCAAAGTTCAGATACTTTTATTGATAATGGGTTGAATGGTGTTGGAGCAGAAAACCAAAACATAATAGATTATGATAATATTAGAGTAGATAGTAATAGTTCTACTGTTACAAGCACTGAAAGTCAATATCCATCAGGAACACTTGGAGAAACCATTGGTTTGGTTACTAGTGGTGTTGGTTGGCTTTGGAATCTTTTAACTGCTTGGTTTAGTGTTATATTATTGATTACTGTTGGACTTGGAACAATAGGAACTTTGATTCAAGTAATATTAATTCCTTTCTTTGCTCTTGTTGAAGCTTTTGCGATAATGGTTTTAACAATGAAAGTTGCTGGAATAATTAGGGGTGGAAGTTAAATATGATTGCTGATGTAAATAATGTTGTAGAACTTGGAGCAAATTCTTTGTTAGGGGTTTCTAGTGGTTCAATGATTTTGCTAGGACTAATAATCCTTTTAGTTGTTGGCTTTGCTCTTGTAATGGGAAAAGCAAAGATTAGCACTGCAATTCTTTCAGGAACTTGTATTATATTCATTTTTAGCTTAGTAGAACCAGCTTTCATGTTCATGTTTTGGGCTGCTCTAGTAGTAAGTTTATTAATGTTAGTTAATGGTTTGAGGAAACAATTCACAAGCCCATAAAAAATAAATGGAGGTAATGCAATGGAAAGTTTAATAGGAAATGTAATAGGAGCAGGAATGGCATACAGCATAACAAAAGACATCCTAGGAAAACCAAGAAAAAAAAGAAAGAAAAAATACAAGAAAAAAAAATGAGTTTCAGCACAAATAAGTGTTTTTGTTTAACTTAACACAATTCAAATCCACCAACCTAGAATACGCAACAAAAGGAGAATCCAAATTATTCCAATCAGGATCAGGTGGACCCATAAAATACTTGGTTTCAAAACCAAGATAATGAAAATACCAACCAGAACCCCACTCATTAAACAAATTCAAATCATTATCAGCAGCATAATTTATCGCTTCTTGCATTTCAACAAAATCACTCTGAACAGGATACATAGAAATTCCACTCAAAATATATCCAAAACCAAATATTATTACAAAAACCATAGGAACAATTTTTACAACATTTTTACTTCTTTTACTTTTCAAAAACAATCCAACGCTTTTTTCTTTTTGAATCAAAGCCATTAACAAAAAAGGTGTTGCTAAAAAAATGTATTTTGATTTTAATATTCCAAGTCCTAAAAATAATAATCCATATAAAAAGAATGGTTGGGGAATTTTTTTCCAAAAATGAAGAATGTGAATAATATATATTAAACCGAGCAAGGGAATTTCTTCAGCAACCAAAGTTAAAAAATTAAAGTTAAAACTTCTTACTAAATAATCAAATTGAAATGTAATAAATCCTATTATTACCAAAAAAGTCCAAGCTTTTTTGTATTTAAGTTTAATATCAAATAATAAAGGTGTAATACCTAGTATAATTATGCTAAATTGCCATGTATTAAATGAAATAATGCCTATACACACACTCAAAACTAATACTAATGCTTTGAACACTCTATTATGGTTACCAAGCACTATACTAAATAGTGCTAAACTAAGAAAAGCAAGGCACCACCCAAATAAATCATTCTCAAAACGCAAACCTTCAACAAAAAACAATGGTGTTAATGAACCAACATAAATTGGTAACAACCAAGCGTGTTCTTTCAACACTTTTTTTCCAATAACCCACAAAGACAACAAACCAAAAAAATAAAACAAAAACATTACAAAACTAATCAAAAAAAAATTACAATTAAACAAATACAAAAAGTTTCCAAGAAAACCAGCATTCAAATTAGGAATGAATTGAGTTTGTCCACAAGCAGCACCATAAAAAGCAAAAGAATCAGCCCCCCAACCAACCCCACGCAACAAAAGAGTAACAAAAGGAATCAAAGCAACTAACAAAACACAAACAAACTGCTGCCACAATTTATTAATTACCATAAATAATACCCAAAATTCTTTAACAAAGCATTACCAATCATTAACAAAACAATGGCACCAATTACTCCAGGAACAGCAATACTCATAAAAAAATTTTCCCTAACAACCAATATTGTTAATTCAGCAATCATTTATTCATCACCTTTTTTTCCAAATTCAATCATACCAATATTATAATGTCTAAACACAATAACAAGCATAACAATAATTCCAAAAAAGATTATTGCTTCAATCATTCAATCACCAACCACTTATTCTTATCTTTAATCAAAACAAAACAAGTTCTACAATAAGGTTTATCATTAAACCAACCAACAGTTTGTTTCCACTCTTTACACTTAACACAATAATTAAAAGTTATTCAAATCACCTTAATATAAAATCTCCTTACTGTCTAACTTAACATAATAAGCACTAGGTTCTATTGATGACCACGCAAAAAAATCTTTTAACTTATAAGCATCAAAACCAAAATACTTTCTTAAATGAGTAGCCCTAAGCTTTCTAAAACCATGTGGATTCCAACTTGTAGAAGCAATCAAATGTCTGTAAATAAACATTCTATTATAATCAAACAAAATATCTTCATCATTCTTAAAAGAATTAGCCCAACCAATAATAGGATTAACCAACCAAGTTTCATCTAAACGCACAATAGCTTTACGAGTAACTTTGCTTTTAGAACGCTTCTTTAATACTAAACAAAAAATGAATAGATACTTGCCTGTTTCTTCTTTAAACAAATCTTTTTTCTTTATTTGGTTTAATTCACTAACTCTTGATCCAGTTGCATAAGCAAGAGCTGCCATACTTTTATCTAAAGGGTTAGGTATATCAGACACTTTTTGTTTTACTTCTTCATAAGATATTGTTTCTGGATGTTCAAGCATACTATATTAATGTTGTAACTTATATTTAAATGTTGTTACACTACAATATTCTGTAACATCACTGGTATTAGTGTCCAACATAATGTGTTATTTCCAAATTATTTGATTATACATAATATAATATGATTCTAAAAGCAAATAAATACAATCATGCCGGATTCTTAGCCAACACAGCAATATTAGACGCTTTAGTAGTACCAACATCAAATCTTTGCATAATTTTTGCAGTACTTACCTTTCCATTTATTTGAAAAAGTTTTTTATTCTCTAAAACATCAGCAACCATTTCAGTAATAGAAACATGCTTGGTTTTTGTTTCAGCAACTTCAGCATTAATCTTATTCCTTTCATTCCACCTAGCAATCTTATCCTTAATAAAAGCCATCTTCTTAGCTTCATAAGCAACACGCAACTCCTTTTCAGGTCTACCAAGCTTAATACTCATACAAACAACACGCTTCCCTTCATCACTAATAATTCTAGGTCGCTTATAATAAACATCACCAGTCCTAGAATTTTGAACACTCCAAAACAAATCAGCTTTACTCATCTGTTTAACATAATCAATACTTTTCATTTGAACCAAACCAGTAATACTAATAGCCCTAACCCTAGAATCAATCTGATTCAAATTAGGAGCAACATAAATAACAATCAATCTCAAAGCCCTATAAATAGTTGAAAGAGAAGCCATTTGTTTATTTGTCTTGGACAAACTACTCCTTGAATCCATAGCTTCATCATGGCTTGTTTCATCAAAAATAATTGCTTTTCCAATCCCAATTTTACCATGAGAATCCCCATCAATAATAAGTTTCAAAAAATCATTAGCAGTATAAACAACTCTTTCAACATTAAAAGTTGGATCTAAATCTTGAGCAAGTTTTAAAGCAAATTCTGACTTTCCTGAACCAGTTGCTCCAGTAACAATAAACCCAGCATTCTTTTTTCTAAGCCAAACATCTCTATACACTTTCCTATATAAGAAAAATTTTTTTATATGTGGTGGCATATGGTTATAATCATTAATCATATTCTTCTTCATAATCATAAGTTCCTTGTGGGAAATAACCTAGTTTAGATAATTCATTTACAAGACAAGCTAACCAAGCATTCAAATATTCCCAGTAACCAAAGTGTATTGAATCAACCAAATACTTTTTTTCTAATAATTCTAAACAATCTTTTATTTCTTTTGTTTTTATAAAGTATTCTGAACTTTCTTTTAAATATGGTGATATGAGTGCTTCTAAACTCATTAAACCACTTTTCACTCCAAAGCCTAAAGCCCTGTAATTTTCGCTTAATCCTTGTGTTCCTGCTCTGTTAATACTTAACATGAATGTTATTCTGTCTACTTGTTTTAATACAAGAGTTTTTACATTGTAATTGTCATCACTTTTTATTCTTGTTGGAATAATGGATTTTTCATTACCTGCATACATATATATCTATTACATAAATGGTTTTATATATATATAGTATGTATATATCTTATATGGTAGAACTAAATACTAATATCATAATAAAACCTAATACTAAACAAAGGTTTATATCAATACAAAAAGAACTACAATCACAAAACTATGATATAAGAGCAAACCAAGATTATGTTTTAAGAAAAATAATGGACAAATTTGAAGGCGATTTACAATGAATGATTTTGAAGAACTACAAGAACAAATAAGACAAGAAGACCAAATGGAAAGACCATTTGAAAGAGACCAAGATGTATCACAACACTTATTCGGAACAGATAAATATCCAGGCAGAGCAATAAACAAAGATAGTGCAAGAGGAAACAACAACCCAACAGAAATACAAGCAGTAAGAGGTTCAGCAAGAATAATAAACAGATTAGAACTAGGAGAAAAACTTTTTGGGTGGACATTCACAAACATAATAGATTTTTTTGAAGGCAACAGAGCCATAACAGATGTAACAGGAAGAAGCAAAAATGCTGCTTTTGCATACCTAGCAAAATCAGATATTAATATTCAACAAGCAGAACAAATGGTAGCAAGTAGCCAAGATTATGTGGAACAAGCAGAAGTTTCAGCAAGAGATAAAATAGAATCAAAAATACCATTCTTAAAAAGAAAGGAGATATAAAACCATGGAAGAAGATTTAGAAAAATTTGGAGAACAATTAAAAGAAATAAAAGAACAAAAACCAGAAAAACAAAAAAAAGTTAAACCAATAGAAATTGAAATAGAAGAAGATTTAACAGATGAACAAATAACAAAAGACTTAACAGAAGAAGAAGTAGTAAAACAAAAACAAGTTCAAGGCAAAACTTATAATGATGTAATAGAAACAATGCCTGAATTAAAAGAAGATTTAGATTATATACTCTTAATAAAAAAATTGGAAAAAGGAAAAACGCTTACAAAAAAAGAACAAGATTTTAAAGAAGTTTATGAACTAGCAAAACAAAAAGAACAAGAATATGAAAAACAACAAGCAAAACAATTAGAAGAAGAAACAATAAAACAAAAAGTTTTACAAGAAAAAATTAACAAAGAATATGAAGAATTTAAAGAAATAAATCCTGACAGAGTAGAATCAATAGATACTACCAAAAGCCTTTCAATGAATGGTTCAGAAAACTTTTTGAAAGTAGCAAAAATGTTTTTAAAAATAAAGAAAAGTAAAAAGAAAGGTGGAAAGATTTTTGTTAAAGTAGCAAGACCCAAAAAAGTTAGTTTTGAATGGACAACAAAAGACATTAGATATGTTGAATTTTGGGGAAAAAATGAAAGAGGAGAACCAATTAAAGAAGTTACAAGAGTAAATGAATACCAATATTCTTTCAATGGCACAAGTATTCCAGTAGTGTTTGCTATTCAAGGAGTACCAATAGCATATGATTTTTATTCAGGAATGAAAAAAGATTTGAGTAGTGAATTTGTTTCTGGTTTAGTAATGGAAGCTTATAATCTTGGTTATAAAGATGGTTTGGTTTTAAGCGATAAATCTAACAAACCCAATCCTTTAGAAGATATAATGAAATATCTTCCAATAATAATTGTTATAATGTGTGTTGCCATGATTTACTTTTTGTATATGATGTATGAAGATCAAACAAAAATGTTAGAAGCAATAGCAAGTTTAAAGAATGCAGCACAAGCTGGAGCAATAGTAGTGGGGAGGTGAATTAAAAATGGTTAAAGTATTTGGAAATAGAAAATGGTTATTAGAAAGCAAACTAGAACCAAAAACCAAATGGTTTTTGGTATCTCCCACTGTTGTGCGTTGTCAATCTTTTGAAACAAAAAAAGGTTTTGAAAGCACAATACAAGTTGGTTTTGGTGGATGTAATTTAACTAGAAGTGAATTAAAAGAATGTTTAAAAATATTAGACTTTGTTGAAATAGAAGACAAAAAATTGAATGGGTTATTAAAATGATGAAGTGTAAAGAATACCTAGCATTTATAAATGCAGATACTGGAAAAATAAAACAAAGATTTGAACTAGAATTTAATTCAAAAGATTGTATAGAAGGCAGAAGACCCCAACTCATAAAAAAACTTTTAACACTAGCACTAAAAGAAAGATGGATTAACGGAAGACAATTATTTGGTTATTTAAAAAAAACACATGGAATAACTGGAAAAGATATTTTGTCATGGGTATTTGGTGAAGACCCAACCCACAAAGAAGAAGATGATTAAAAAATGGATACTAGATTAATTCCACCAATAATAAAAAAAATTTCATTACCAAACAAAAAATATGGACAAAAAATAGATTTAAACAAGTTATTTAATTCAATGAAAACAAATGAATCATTCCAAGCACAATATGATAAAAGAAAAAACCCATACCAAAACTGGGTGGAAATAACTATTACTGGAAAAGCAAAAATATTTTCAAACGGAACAGCAACAACAAATTTAATGTTACCTGATGAAGCATTAATAGAGTTTTTTGACAAAATTTATAAAGCTTATATAAAAGATTGTTTAGGAGGAAAATAAAATGAAGTTAAGAAAACAAAAAGAAATACCATTTAAAACTGATGAAGAAATAGAAACAGAAATAAAAGAAATTTTGAGTGGAAAAGGAAAACATAAACACGCAGGAAAACTAAGAAAAGCAGCAAAAATGCTAAGGGCTTTTAAAACTCCTGAAGAAATAGAATCTTTATTCATAGAAGAATATAAGAAAAAATATAAACCATTACAAGAAGGAAAAACTACTCTAGAAGATATTAAAAAAGAATCTTTAGATGCAGTAAAAAAGAGTAAACAATAAATGTTTTTTGCCACCCCACCAAAATTTTTCACCATAGAAACCCCTTTTTTTTGTGGGTGGCATTACACTTAACATACATTTATAAACACTAAAAAACATATATTATTTGTTAAACAAGCAAGTTGAGACTTGCAAGGAGATGATTAACAATGAAAGCAAAAACATTTTTTGAAGAAGAAACAATAGAATCTAATTTTGAAAAACTACCAGAAGGAGACACATTCATAAACAAAGAAACACTAGATATAGAAACTACTGAAAAAGATTTTGGTAATGGGAAAAAAACTAGGTATGAACTAAAATTCAAGAACAAAGAAAAAGAAGAAAAAGAATATGAAGTAGGAGTTTCAATAGTTAGAGGAATAGAAAAAGAACTACTAAAACCAGAAACATATATAAGAGTAACTAGAAGCGGAACTACTAAAGAAAACACTCACTACACAGTAACAAGCACAGAATAAAACCAATTACTTTAAAAAAAGAAATAACCTTTTAGTATATTACAGTGTCAGTTATGACACTCCCTTTTAGATAATGAGCAGTAAGGGGGGTTTCACCAAAAGTTCCCCCCTGGTTCATTCAATCTTTTTTTATGCGAAAGTATTAATAACAAGTTAGCACACAATACTAAGTAACACTAATTCTAAAAGAATTGAGTGCGAGGAGATGAAGAAAATTGAAAATTTATAAATTAACGATTAAAGTAAGCGAATACAATTACCTACACTTCACAGTGGACGGTTATTCAAACAATGACAAAAGAATAAGATTTACAGACCAAAAAACAGGCGAACCCAAAAACTTCCCAGAAGACTGGGTAGCAATAGAAACACAAGAAGTGAGAGAATGACTGAAGATTATAGACCTGACTGTTACTTCTGTGGAAAAAAACTTTTTAAAAAAGAAAGAATACACCTAAAAAAAACAGGAGAACCACTATGCCAAAAATGCTTTAACTGGTTCAAAACAACAATGAATGACAAAGGATTCAAAATAAACAAAGGAGAAGAATATCCATGAATCCACAAGACAAAGAATTAAAAGAAAATGTATGGATAGCAATAGTAGACAAAAAAAGAGAAACAGCAACAGAACTACTAGCAGAATACATAAACAAAAACAATTACATTTACACAACAAGAGATGATGAAAATTCAGAAGTATGGATATACAAAGAAGGAATATATATCCCACAAGGAAAAACATACATCAAAGAATTTTGTAGAAAAATACTAGCAACAGCATACACAACACATTTAATAAATCAAGTAATATCCAAAATAGAAGCAGACACTTATATAGATCAAGAAGAATTTTTTAACAATATAATTCCTGGAGAAATTTGTTGTGAAAATGGAATCATAGATTTAAAAACAAGAGAACTAACAAGCTTTGATCCTGAAAAAATCTTTTTCACAAAAATACCAGTAAAATATAATCCAGGACAAGTATGTCCAAACATAGAAAAACACTTTAAATTAGTTCTAAAAAAAGAAGAAGATTCAGAAGTAATGTTTGAATTATTTGGATTCTTGTTATACAAAAACTATTTCATAGAAAAAGGAGTAATGTTTATTGGTGATGGAAGAAATGGAAAAGGAAAAACAATTAATTTAATGAAAAAATTTATAGGAGTAGAAAATTGTTCAAGCGTTCCACTCCAACAATTTGAAACAGATAATTTTGCTGCTGGAGAATTATTTAATAAACTAGCAAATCTTCCAGGCGATTTAGATGACAAAGCATTAAGTCATACTGGAATGTTCAAAACTCTAACAGGCAGAGATTTGATTGCAGCGCCAAGAAAATATTTGACAAGAGTAAAATTTGTTAATTTTGCTAAAATGGTTTTCGCTTGTAACAAGTTACCAAGAACAAAAGACACAAGCACAGCGTTTTGGAATAGGTGGATTTTGTTTGAGTTTCCTTATACTTTTTTGAGTGAAAAAGAAATTAATAGTTTGACTGAAGAAGAAGAAAAGAATGTTAGATTGAGAGATGTGAATATTATTGAGAAGCTTTCAAGTCCTGATGAACTTAGTGGTTTGTTGAATAGAGCTTTGGATGGTTTGGCTAGATTGTTTGCTAACAAAGATTTTAGTAATTCTCAAGGAATAAAAGAAATCAAGGATTTGTGGATTAGAAAGTCAGATTCTTTTTTGGCTTATTGTTTGGATAACATTGAAGAATGTGATGAGGTTAGGATTGAGAAAAAGAATTTGCGTAAGGCTTATGGAAAATATTGTAAGTTGCATAAAATTAAGTGTCAGAGTGATAAAGCTATGAGGGAAACTTTGTTTGAGAATTATGCTATTAGTGAGGAAAGGGATGAGAGTGGTAGATATTGGGAAGGAATTAGGTTTAAGGAAGGAATTGTTTTGGAGGGTTTGGTTGATAAAAATAGCATATGTCAGGAATGACACCTTTTTCCTAACTATAGGGAATTTATCAAATTCGACTAAGGTAAGAAAAACATAACAATCATGTCATTTTGGTTGGTTTTGGTGGTAAAACATAGGTATATATAGTAGTATGTATATAATGTATGTATTGGAGTGATTAGATGAATGAAACAATATATGTTAATAAGAAGAATGAAGAAATCTTAAAAGTTATTCCTGGTGCTAATGTTAGCCAAAAGTTTGCTTTTTTGATTGGTAAATATGAGAGTGATCTTGAATGAGTTTAACAAATTTTTATTATAATAAGGAAGCTGATAAATTGTGTTGGGCTTATTTTAGGCGAGCTTTTTTTAGGAAGCAGCGGGAGTATGGTTTGGCTAAGCAGCGTTTGGTTAAGTTGTTTGGTTTTTCTTTGGAGCAGAGGATTTTGGATGCTGTTTGGTTTAAGGGGAGAGGTGAATAAGAAGTATGGTAAATAATTTAATTGTAACTGAAAGTGATTTGAATAAAGATAATGAGTATAAAGAGGATAGTATTGATTTTGATGGGGATATAGTTTTTTCTGAGAATCTTGGTGTTGTAAAAGTTAGAAGAACAATTAAAGCAACTCAAAGTATTATTGCCAAAACAGATACTGGAATAGAAGCTGGTCTTGGAATAGAAGCTGGTAGTGGAATAATAGCTGGTCTTGGAATAATAGCTGGTAGTGGAATAGAAGCTGGTAGTGGAATAGAAGCTGGTAGTGGAATAGAAGCTGGTAGTGGAATAGAAGCTGGTGATGGAATAGAAGCTGGTAGTGGAATAATAGCTGGTTGGGGAATAGAAGCTGGTAGTGGAATAATAGCTGGTAGTGGAATAATAGCTGGTAGTGGAATAATAGCTGGTAGTGGAATAATAGCTGGTCTTGGAATAGAAGCTGGTAGTGGAATAGAAGCTGGTTGGGAAATAGAAGCTGGTCTTGGAATAGAAGCTGGTAGTGGAATAATAGCTGGTCTTGGAATAATAGCTGGTAGTGGAATAATAGCTGGTAGTGGAATAATAGCTGGTCTTGGAATAGAAGCTGGTAGTGGAATAGAAGCTGGTTGGGAAATAGAAGCTGGTTGGTCAGTAATTACAAAGTTTGAATATGGTGTTAAAGCAAAGTTTATTAGTTGTTTGCATTTGGCAGTTGGTTTTAATGTTAAAGAAGAGCAAGAGATTTGTGCTGAGATAAGAAAGGGGAAAGTGTTATTAGGGAAGGTTATTCAACCTAAAGAAATGGTTTTAGAAGATTTGTCTAAGCGAGAATTGATTAATAAAGTTAAAGAGTTAGAAAAAGGGGAGAGGTGAATAAGAAATATGGTAAATAAATTAATTATAACTGAAAGTGATTTGAATAAAGATAATGAGTATAAAGAGGATAGTATTGATTTTGATGGGGATATAGTTTTTTCTGAGAATCTTGGTGTTGTAAAAGTTAGAAGAACAATTAAAGCAACTCAAAGTATTATTGCCAAAACAGATACTGGAATAGAAGCTGGTTATGGAATAGAAGCTGGTAGTAGAATAATAGCTGGTTTTGGAATAATAGCTGGTCTTGGAATAGAAGCTGGTAGTGGAATAATAGCTGGTAGTGGAATAGAAGCTGGTAATGGAATAAAAGCTGGTGATGGAATAGAAGCTGGTTGGGAAATAGAAGCTGGTTTTGGAATAGAAGCTGGTTTTGGAATAGAAGCTGGTTGTGGAATAGAAGCTGGTTTTGGAATAGAAGCTGGTTTTGGAATAATAGCTGGTAGTGGAATAGAAGCTGGTTGGTCAGTAATTACAAAGTTTGAATATGGTGTTAAAGCAAAATTTATTAGTTGTTTACAAATAGCTGTTGGAATTGATGTTGAAGAAGAGCAAGAGATTTGTGCTGAGATAAGAAAGGGGAAAGTGTTATTAGGGAAGGTTATTAAACCTAAAGAAATGGTTTTAGAAGATTTGTCTAAGCGAGAATTGATTAATAAAGTTAAAGAGTTAGAAAAAGGGACGAAACAATAAAATGAATAGGATGGTTTTAAAAGAAATGAAACAAATATTAAATTCGGATAAATTAATAAAGTTTGATATTATCGGGAAAAGTAAAAATGGAATGAGTTATTGTAATATTATTATGACAAGAATACTTTTAGAAGGGGCGAAACAATAAATGAGTAATGAAAGTATAATTTTTGAACTTCAAAAGTTAAGAGATTGTTGGTTAAGGGGTAATTTGAATACTGCTATGGAATTTGTTAATTTTATTGATGAAAGAATTAAGGAACTTGAAGGGGAGATGAAAACAAAATGAAAAATAGAATTAAAAATCATGATGATTGGGGAACACCAAAAGAACTTTATGATAAATTAAATAAAGAATTTAATTTTGATTTTGATCCTTGTCCTATGTTTCATAAATTTGATGGGTTAAATTGTGAATGGGGAAATAGCAATTTTGTAAATCCTCCTTATTCAAGAAAATTAAAGGAGGCATTTATTAGAAAGGCATGGAAAGAATGTCAAAAGGGAAAATTGTGTGTTTTATTATTGCCTGTTAGTACAAGTACAATAATATTTCATGAAATTGTTTATCCTTATGGAGAAATAAGATTTTTAAAAGGTAGAATAAAGTTTTTGCCAGAAGGAAAACCTTGTAATAAAGCTGGACAAATGGATTCAATGATAGTAATAATGAAAGGGGCGAAACAATAAATGAATAAAATAATTTTAGACGAAGCTGAAATAAAGCGAGCAATTAAAGAATATTTATCAGAAACTTATAATATTTGGGATTCAAGTATGATAAAAAGTATTTATGGAATTTTAGGGGATATTGAAATAGAACTTGATAAACCAGAAAAGGATTTGAAAGGGGCGAAACAATAAATGAATGATATTAATATTTGTGATGTGTGTGGTAGGGAAACTTTGGCTTGTCTTACTTTATGCCCTGATTGTAATAAAGCAAGTTGGAAGAAGTCAAAAGAATTGTTGAGTAAATCTAAAATGATTAGATTATTAATTAAATATTATTCAAAAAGGGATAGAGATTATTTGTATAATGATTTTTATAAATTAACGAATTTTACTCTTAATTTGTTATTAAAAGAAAAGAATTTGAAAGGGGCGAAACAATAAATGAATATTGATTTAAGAAAAGGAGATTGTTTAGAAATAATGAAAGAAATTCCTGATAATAGTGTAGATTTAATTATTGCTGACCCACCTTATAATATTGGGATTGACGATTGGGATAATCTTGGGACTATAAAAGAATATACTTCTTGGCTTAGAAAAGTAGTAAGTGAATATTATAGGGTGTTAAGAAAGAATGGTTCATTATACATTTTTGGAAATTTTAATTACATTGGAGATATTAAAGTATTATTTAATGATTATAAATTTAAATTAATGTCATGGATTATTTGGGACAAAGGTTCTAAATGTCAAAATTCAACACGGAGTTATGCTGATTTTACTGAACACATATTGTTTTTTGTTAAAGGCATTGAAAAAGATTTAGGTATTCCAACAGAATTGAACACAGTTAGAAATTATTTAAGGGAAGAAAAAAACAAGAGTGGTTTAGGTAACAAATATTTTTCAGAGGAATTTTCAAAGTTCTATAGTAAAGTTGGGTGTAGAGATAGAAGTGTCATAGAGCATTATTTTAGTGAAATGCAATGGGTATTTCCATCTAAAGAAATATATGAAAAGATTTTGCAAAAGACAGGTTACTTTAAAAGGGATTATTATGAATTAAAAAAGGAATATAAAAGTATAAGGTATACTTTTAATCATGAAGATATTAGGTTGGAAAGGAATCCAAAAGACAAAAGGACATTTAAATATGATAAACAGATTTGCCCTAATGTTTGGTATTTTAATAATAAATATGAAATGACTTTGTATGACCACAAAACTGTAAAGCCAATTAAATTAATTGAAACTATTATAAAAGCAAGTTCTGATAAAGGTGATTTGGTTTTGGATAGTTTTTTAGGAAGTGGAACTACTGGAGTCGCTTGTTATAATTTGGACAGGAAATTTATTGGAATTGAAATTAGTAAAAAGTATTTTGAAATAAGCAAAGCAAGAATAGGAAACCAAAAGAGGTTATTCTAATGAAAGATTTGAAAGGGGCGAAACAATAAAATGAATGATATTAATATTTGTGATGTGTGTGGTAGGGAAACTTTGGCTTGTCTTACTTTATGCCCTGATTGTAATAAAGCAAGTTTAAAGAATGCAGCACAAGCTGGAGCAATAGTAGTGGGGAGGTGAATTAAAAATGGTTAAAGTATTTGGAAATAGAAAATGGTTATTAGAAAGCAAACTAGAACCAAAAACCAAATGGTTTTTGGTATCTCCCACTGTTGTGCGTTGTCAATCTTTTGAAACAAAAAAAGAAAAGAAAGGTTTGCTTAGGGAAGCGAGTAACTGGAAAGAAAGCGATTGGACAAAATGGTTCAAGGGTTAATGTTTTAACGGTTTTGCAAGAAGAATATGTTAGTTCAAAATCAAGGAATAAAAAGTTAGCGAGATTGATTGGATTAGAATGATTTTAAATGAATAAATATTTTGTTACAAGTGGATTATTATTATTGTTTGCTGGATTGTTTTTGTTAAATGGTTGCACTGAAACAGGAAACTTTACACTTCCATACACTTCAAGTCAATTTATTGCTCAAACTACAGATCTAAATTATTATGGTTTTGTTGCTGGGCTTTATGATGGGAATTGTTTGAGTGTTGATGGGAATAAGATTACTGTTACTGATTGTTTGAGTGTTGATGCTAATATTCCTTGGGATACTCTCATAGATTTTCCTAGTGGTTGTGAAGCTGGACAGGCAGTAAAAATAGTGGGTTCCAGTCTTGTATGTATTGACTTGCCAATAGACACGAACTTTGGAACAGCTGGTTTTAATGCTGATGATATTAATAATTCTTTGATTGATTTAACTGGATATGTACCTTATACTGGGGCTACAACAAATGTTGATTTAGGGGCTAACAATTTAATAACCAATTATTTGAATATTTATGAAACAAGTGGTGATTGGACAAGAATGGGAAAAATAGGTATTGGTTCAACTACTGCTGGTTATGGTGGTTATTTTGAATTTCCTTCATCAACAAGTGATGGTTATGGTCCTCAAATTGGTGGAGTAAGAAATGATGATGGTTCAGGTAAAGGAGATTTTATTATTAAAACTGGTGGAAATTCACAATCAGAAAGATTTAGGATATATGATGATGGACATTCTGTTTTTACTCATGATTTAACTGCTAATAATTTATCAGGAACAAATACAGGAGACCAAAATTTAGAAGAATATTTGCCATATAAAAACGCAAACCAAGATGTTAATTTAGGAAGCCATAATCTAGATTCAAACGGGTATGGAAGATTTGACGGCGGGATTATTGCGCGTGGGGATTCAAATACTTATGAGTTGCCGTCTGGAGTTGGAACTCGTTTAATGTGGATTCCAAACAAAAGCGCATTTCGGTCGGGATATGTTTTAAATGATAATTGGGATTATTCAAACATTGGGGAATATAGTTTCGCGGTTGGTCAAAACCCAAAAGCAAGTGGAACGGGGGCGGTTGCGTTAGGATATTATGCAGAAGCGACCGGTTCTTCAAGTATTTCTTTAGGAACAAACGCAGAAGCAACTTCTTCAAATGCGGTTGCTATTGGTCAAGGGGCGAAAGTAACAAATAATACAAACGCGGTTGCTATTGGAAACGACGCAAGGGCGTCCGGTTTATATGCCGTAAGTATCGGGGGTTCTACACGTGCGTCTGGGGCTTATTCTGTGGCATATGGTTATTCCGCGACCGCAACAAACATGGCAACAACAAGTTTGGGAAATGGCGCAGACGCAACTGGAAATAATGCGGTTGCCTTAGGGAAAGATAATCTAGCGTCGGGAACTTATTCGGTGGCAATAGGAAATACTGTTAGGGCAACCGGATTATATAATCAAGCTTTCGGACGAAGTTTTACTAATAGTAATGCTTATACTTTGGCGTTTGGTTATTCAGAATATAGTATGGATATAAACGCAGACGCAATAAAAACTTATAGAACAAAAACAATAATTACCCCAGACACAGACACTCTTATTGTAAGTGGTTCGGGCGATGGGAGTGGTATTGATGGGCCTTATGAGTTAAGTTTTTGTGATGGGGATTATTGCGAGTATTATAATTTTGATGACGACATGGTTTTGTTTTATGACGCTACGTCGGGTTCGGAATATGGGGCGATTACTGATAGTGGTTATGGAACAACTTATTATGAAACAACAAATGCCAATATTCTTTTAGGGTGGGGAACTAATGCCGGTTCGAGTCCAGCGCCATCGGTGGCTTATGACTCAACAAATTCTTATGTGCAAGTCCCAAATGTTATTATAACAGATTCAACAATAACAATCCCAAATATTGTTATGGCTAATTCAGATAAAAATATTACTTTTTATAATTCAGACGGGAATGAGTATGCTAATTTAAACGCGGGGTCTTTTAATGTATTTAGTCCGAGTGATAAAGAATATTCGCAAGATAAATTAGATTTGTTAGTAGAACCGGACAAAATTTTAAATGTTGATGGGAAAATCGATTCGACCACTTCTTTTAAAAATGAAGTTACAAGTGCGACAATGCTAGATTTAACAAAACCAATTTATACAGACAAAGAAGATATTTATTGCTATTCAGAAATAACTAAAGATGGAAATATTAAAGAAATTTGCGACAAAATAATCCGAAAAATGATTATTGGTTATGAAAACAAAGAAGAAGATAAATTGGATATGTCCGAAGTTTTGTTTAATAATAGATTGTTAATTAGTGAATTAAAAGAAAAAAATTTGGCATTAGAAGAAAATATTTCAAAAATGAAAGAAGAACTTTGTTTAATTTCAGACAAATATACATGGTGTAAATAATAGGGGTTATAAGATGAAAAGGTTATTTCTGATATTGAATTTCAAGAACTTAAAATAGTATTAGAAAAAGGCGGAGTAGAAATTAATGATAGAAATGGTTTAGATATTAGTTGGAAAGAAATTAGTTGTGAAGAAGCAACAAGACAATCTTGTGATGAAAACAATATTTGTGAAACTATTCAAACAGGAACAACTTGTAACTATGAATTGTTTAAAAAGAATTTATTTAACGGAGCAAATATAACAGTAACATATGATTTAGAAGATACTCAAGAACAAATACAAGACAAATTAGACGAAGCAATTAATACAAAGATTTCTATGGTAAAAGATGTTTGGGAAGAACGACAAGCAAAAGATACTATGACTCCAGCAATTGGAATTACTACTTTCAAAACAGATAAAAAGATAGTGGAGGTGATTAAATGAATAAATTGATAACAATATTAATAGTGGTTTGTTTAATGGGTTTAGCATCAGCTGGAACTTTTGCAATAAATACTATTATTACTCAAGCAGAATTTAATGAAATTGATTTTGTTAAGGAAGATATTAATCCAACTCAATGGAAGGTAACACTTGATAATGGTATATTAGTTTTTGATATAAATTATGATACTTATGTTTCTAGTGGAGGAACTGATTGGGTTTCAACAGTAGCAACAAAACAATTATCATATGATTTGGAAAGATATTCAGCTTGTAGAGCAAGTGGAAAAACTATTTTGGTTTGTAAAGAAACTATTATGAATAATGTGCGAACTCAATGGGATTACTATGAAACAGATTATAGGACTTTCATGGAAAAACAAAAAGAAGATGATTTCACTGGAGAAATAGATCCAAAAGATTTTAACATATTTTAAGGGATTCAATTTTTGAATTCCCCCTTTTCTTTTTTAACACAACATTTATTAAGTTGGTATGTTACAATACTATGTAAGATTAAAACAATAAAATTGTTTTAACCTAAAACAAAAATAGGAGGTCATTAAAATATGGCTCAATCAGGCGTTCAAGGTCTGGTAGCTTTAGCAGTTTCAGGCGTAATTGGAATATACATTGTATTACAATTCACTCCTTTGCTAAATGAAGCTGGTGCTGTAATTGTTGTTCTAACAGGATTGTTCGGAATATTAATTGCTTATGCTGTAATCAGAGTATTTCTTTGATTAACCAAGACTTAGTAAAGTTTCCTATTTAATGTTGAAAAATGTTTTTTGTGGAATAAATAATGATAAAACAAAAAATTATATGGGAGGTCATTAAAATATGGCTCAATCAGGCGTTCAAGGTCTGGTAGCTTTAGCAGTTTCAGGCGTAATTGGAATATACATTGTATTACAATTCACTCCTTTAATGGTTAATGCTGGTGCTGTAATTGTTGTTCTAACAGGATTGTTCGGAATATTAATTGCATACGCTGTTATTCGTGTTTTTCTTTGACTAACTCGTGTTAGTTGGTGAATTACCAACCTTGATTAGTTTGTTTTTACTGTTGAAAAATGGTTTTAACAAATAAATCTTTTTTTTTAGAAAGTTTTTTATAATAGTTTGTGTATAATAGTATTATGGCTTTAGAATTAATTGTTTGGGAATTAGTTGTGGGTATTGGTTTACTAAGTTTTTTTCTTGGAATGGTTTTTAAATTACCCCACTTGTTTTTGTTTGGATCAGTTCTCACTGCTCTTAGTGGTGCGTTAATATATATTTTTGAGGGTTTAATTACTGGTTATTATTATTTGGTTGATGGAACTTTTACTCCTATTATTGTTACTAGTGGAAATATTGGTTTGAGTTTGCTTGGGCTTGTTTTGATTGCTATTCCTATTGTTAGTTTTCTTGTTATTAATTTTGAGCCTAAGGCTAAGTTTAGTGCTAGTCCTTTTCATTACTAATAATTAAATAGTAGTTTGGGTGTAGTATTGTTATGAAAAAAATGTTTATTATATTATTAATTGTTCTTTTAATTGGGTTTGTTTTTGCACAGAATTATTTAATAGAAGATTGTATGATTTATGATCAAGAACAAAATACAATAATTTATCCAAGTTTTGTTAGTTTGAATGATAGAGGGGTTTATAATTTTTTTGTAGATGATGCAAAACCAAAGCTTGTTTCTGGTTTTAAGGATAGTGTTAATGTTAGTTTGTGGACTGGAACTAAAATAAAAGATTTGTGGTGTGATTAATGGGAAATGTTTATGATTATTTTAAGCCTAGTGTTAGACCTAAACCTATAACTGGTTTTAAGCCTATTGTTAATGATGTTATTACTGGGAAAACTCCTGGAGTTAGTAGGGGTGGTTCTAGTGGTGGTGGTTCTAGTAGTGGTTCTTCAAGCACCCCAACAACTTATGCTGTTACTCCGTTGGAAGCTTTAAAAAAAAGTGCTATTACTGGAGAAGATATTGTTATTCCAAATTTTCCCAATACTCCTAAAGGAATTATTGATAGAGGAAATTTTGTTGCTCAACTAGCAAGAATCCAAAGTGGTTTTGAACCAGTTTCTGCTATTAATGTTGCAGCAAGAGCTGCTTCAAAAAGAGTTGATGAAGCTAATGTTGCTGTTGAATCTTATGTTGCACAAGGAGAGGTTCTTCAAACAAAATTAAGTGCGTTAGAAGCAGAATCTAAAACAATAAATACTTCTAATGCTAGTCAAGTTATTGCTTTTAATAAAAAAGTTAACGCTTTTACTATTGAAGCTAAAGCTTATGAAACAAGAGGACAACAAGTTGAAAGTATTGTTAATAGTGCTAATGTTGTTTCTAGTAATGTTGAAAGGGCAAGTAATCTTCAACCTGGTTCTCAAGGTGGACAAATAGCTAGTGTGTTTCAAAGAAATTTTGATTCAGATTCTGGGGTTGCTGTTAAACAAACTCAAATAGACACTAAAAGCCCAATACTTGCTCAAATTCCCCAAGCAAAACAACCAGGGAGAGATGCTCCAAGAATAACTCCTTACAGAGATTTTCCTAAAGGAGAAAAAATTGCTGTTGAAACTTCTACTACTCTTTTACAGAAAGGTGCTTTTGGTAGTTTGTTAGAAAAAGAATATGAATCTACTGATATTGTGGATATTGTTACTGGTGTTAAAAAGATTGGTCTTGGTATTGGTTCAATTCCTGCTAGGTTTGGAGAATTAGTTGGTTCTGAAATAGCAAAAGTTGGTGGGTTGAAAACAAGGTTTGATGAAGATAAACAATTTATTTATGAATCTCAAAGTGGAAAAAAGTTTGTTACTGAAATTTATTCTCCAAAAAAATCTATTTTAAAAACAAAAGAAGCATTTAAAGTTGATCCTGTTGGAACTTCAATAGATATTGGATTAAAAACAATGGTGCTTGTTCCTGGATTAAGTAGTATTGCTGGAGCAAAACTAATTAGTAAATCAAAAATGTTACAAGCCGGAGTAAAAGGGCTAGATGTTGTTGCTGGTAAAACTGAAAGTTTAATAGCAAGAAGTTTGTATAGTGGAAAAAAACTTGTTACTGGAGAAATTCCTTCAATCAAACTTGCTATTCAATCAAGCAAAGGAGTTACTCTTGGAACACTTAGAACTGATGTGGTTTCTAGGTTAATTGGAAGGAAAACAATTAATTTGAGTGATATTACTACAAAAGATATTGCTAAGGCTTTTGGAGAGCAAGGAAAAGCACAATACTTAAAGTTCCCAAGAAGTGAACAAGAATTATTTAAAAGAGCAAGTGTTGGTCCACAAGCAAAATTCATTAAAAAAACTTTTGCTAAATACAAAATTGCCCCTGATGATATTATTGGTTTTAGTGCTGAAAGTGGAAAAGCTACTGGTTTAATTGAAGCTATTACAAAAAAAGGTGTTGTCAAATTTAAGTTTGTTGGTGCTGAACCTTATGGAAAATTCTTTGCTAGTAGAACTGCCACTGGTCCTTTTGCTAATCTTAGTAGTTATGATGATATTAAAGTTACTTTTAGTCCAACAAGAATTCCAAAACCAAGTGTTACTGTTGGGGTAGGACAAAAAGGAGTTTTGTCTACTAAAGGGGGAATTGAAGCAACTATTAAAAGGCTGGGTTTTGATATTTCAAAAACAAGTTCTAATATTAAAAGTGCTTTTTCTAAAAAGCTTTTGGCTAGTCCAACAAGTAGACCTTTAAAATTAAAGGTTTTGAGAAGTAAATTTGGTGAAGCAGAAGTCGCTAAAGGTTATTCTTCTGGTTTAAAAGAATTAAAAGGAAAGTTTGTTAGTTCTCCAAGTAGGTTGTTTGGTAGAACTGGGGAAGAAGAATTTGTTACTCCTTTTTTATCAAAAACAAAATTATTAGGAAATTTAAAGGAAAGGGTTTTTGGTTCTGCTATTGTTAGGGTTGGTGGAAAAAGAGTTAAGTTGAATATTAAAGGTTTGTTACCTAAAACAGAAGCAAGTGTTTTAAATGTTAGTAAAACAAGTAAAGATTTGTTGGGTTCTGTTGGTAAAGTTGGTTCTAAAGTTTCAAGTGGAATGAATATTAAATATATTAATATTACTCCTATTGTTGGAGAAGTGGGTGGTTTGGCTAGTAGTTTTAGGGTTCCAAAGGTTTCCAAGGTTAGTTTTAGTGGAATTACAAAAAGTGTTTCAAAAACAAGTTTGAGTAGTTCTGTTCCTAAGCTTAGTGTTAGTGTTCCAAAGGTTTCTTTGAGTATTAGTGCTAAGGTTACCAATATTCCTAAGGTTTCTACTAGTGTTAGTCAAGTTGCTGTTTCTGTTCCAAGTTTGAGTAGGTCTGTTCCTAGAATTGGCACAAGTATTCCAAAGGTTAGTGTTAATGTTTCTAAGGTTTCTACTAGTGTTAGTCAAGTTGCTGTTTCTGTTCCAAGTTTGAGTAGGTCTGTTCCTAGAATTGGCACAAGTATTCCAAAGGTTAGTGTTAATGTTTCTAAGGTTTCTACTAGTGTTAGTCAAGTTGCTGTTTCTGTTCCAAGTTTGAGTAGGTCTGTTCCTA
>Ga0208904_1000726_pt1 | contig 25246 bp, 25 predicted proteins | sample AntAceMetag02UKB_FD_184774 | JGI IMG/M metagenome (GOLD analysis project Ga0208904, IMG submission 184774) | Saline lake microbial communities from Ace Lake, Antarctica - Antarctic Ace Lake Metagenome 02UKB (SPAdes) (version 2) | ecosystem: Environmental > Aquatic > Non-marine Saline and...
CGGCTAGGCCTTTACGTTCCCGAATCTGCTTAATAATCTTAGGCTGCATATCTGCCGGCAATTTCTTAAAACTCTGGCTAACCAGACTCGAAACACCTCGGCCCTCAGTCGCACTTCTTAAATCACTTGTCCAACCAAGCATTTCCTGAACCGGAAGCTCTCCTCGAATTGTAACTCCAGATTCATCCTGCTGGACGTCAACCAAAATACCACGCTTAGTAGAAACCAAAGAGGTCACGGCGCCCATATAATCATTAGGTGCCTCAATCTGATGAACCTGAACCGGCTCAAAAATGGATGGTGTAGCCCTAGCGAAAGCACCCCTGATAGATTCTCGAATCGCCGGGTATACCTGAGCGGGACCACGGTGAATCGCATCCTCGTGCAATTTCAAATCAAGAAGCGAAACCTTCAATTTCAAACAAGGTTCTCGGGCCAAAGGACCGGCCTTCATAACTTCCTCGAACGAATCCAGAACCAATTCAATCACTTCACCAATGTGAACCTCACCCTTTGTCTTATCAAGAAAAACATTTCCCTGGAAAATATTACGGTATTGTTGCGCCTCATCCCTAGAGATACCAAGACCAACCATTGTCTCATTCAAACTCTTATCCTTCTTCTTAACTCTCCCTTCCGGCAAAACACCGTCGATAATTGCCCGAGAAACACTTTCCTCTAGCGGCTCGACAGTGATAAAGAAACTATTATGCTTATTCGGAGATCGTCCTTCGGCGACCTCACTAGCCTTAGCAACGGACTCTCTGAAAACAATAATCGGCGGACCCATCTCAATCTCAAGACCCTTCTCGGTCTTAATCCTATTCTCAATAATCTCCAAATGCAACTCCCCCATTCCCGACATCAGTGATTCGCCAGTCTCCTCATTAATCTCAATTCTCAAAGAGGGATCCTCCTTCCCAACCTGTCTCAAAATCTCAATCAGCTTCGGCAAATCCGCAGTTCGCTTAGCAGTAATAGACTTTGTAACAACCGGCTCAAACAAATGACTAATCGCATCAAATGTCTCCATAGGATTTGTCGAAACGGTCTCACCGACGACGACATTCCTCAACCCAACAATACCAACAATATTTCCAGCCACAACCTCGTCAAGCTGAACACGATTGGCACCCTTGTAAATCGAAACCTGCTGAGCCCTAACATCGGTTCCAGCAATATTCATATGAAGCTCATCTCCCTGCTTGATCTTTCCAGAAAACAATCGCCCGGCCGCAACCTCACCGGCATGCGGATCAATAACAATTTTGATTGGAACAAACGCAACTTCACCCTCGGTATTACAAGCCATCAAATCCTTACCAATCTGACTTTCCTGATCACCATGCCAAATCTTAGGAATTCTATAATTCTGAGCAACCTTAGGGTTCGGATGATTATTAACAACCATATTCAAAACAACCTCGTGAATCGGAGCCTTCTTCGCAAGTTCTTTATAATTTTCTCCACCAGCCTCATAGGCATCAATAATTTCCTTGAAAGAAATATTCTTCTTCTTCATGTACGGAATACTTAATGCCCAATTATGGAACGCAGAACCAAACGCAACAGAACCATCAGCGACGTTGACCTGCCATTTTTCCTTATAGCCCTCTTCGGCAATGCTCGCGATCAACTCATTTACATCGTTAATAATTTTAATAAATCTAGCCTGCATTTCTTCCGGTGTCAACTTAACTTCTCGAATCAAACGGTCCACCTTATTGATAAAAAGGATCGGCTTAACCCTCTCCTTCAAGGCCTGTCGAAGAACAGTCTCGGTCTGCGGCATAATTCCCTCAGAAGCACAAGTCAAAACAATCGCTCCATCAACAGCTCTCATGGCTCGGGTAACGTCACCACCAAAGTCAACGTGACCCGGGGTATCAATTAAATTAATCAGATACTCTTCACCCTCGACGCTGTGAACCATAGAAACCGAAGCCGAATCAATCGTAATACCCCTCTCTGTTTCATCTTCGTGAAAATCAAGCGTCCTAGCCTTACCAGCCAAAGCCTCGCTCATCATTCCCGCTCCAGCCAACAGGTTATCAGAGAACGTCGTCTTCCCGTGATCAATATGCGCAGCGATAGCAATGTTTCGAATCTTCTCAGGATTCATCTGCAACTTCTTCACCTTTTCCGTCATATCTTCTGCCATGTTATTATTGTCTAAAATATAATCTTAGATATTACTTTGTTGAAAAATCGCTTTAAAAAGATTTAGGTTGATTATTTCTTAGAAGCTTTTTCATTTAGCGATCTGATACAAGACCTCGGAATTTTTCTTACACGAACCTTCTTATGACCAAGGAGAAAAGCTTTGGCCAATCTATGAAGTCCATCTAGAATCTCCCATGATCCTTTTTTGTTCAACATAACTTCGATCGGATACTCCAAATCACAATCCATAATCCTTTTGTACTGCTCTCCAAACTTCTCATTATTACCAAAAACATCTGCAGGAGAAATAATATATTTCTTTTCTTTAGAATGCCAAAAAGGAAAATCGAACTGCCAATTCAAATCAGAAATGCTCATTTTTTCAACTGGGGCCCCTATCCCCCAGACATCTTCGTTATTCCATTTGAAATCTAAACAATTCTTTTTAATTATCTCTGGTATGTCCGTCATAGAATTCAAACAAAAAACAAATTAATAAATCTTGACCTTATTTAGCCGCACTCTTCCACAACTTCTCAAAATATTTTCTGTATCCTTCAGCCACTTTTTTGTCATCAATCAAAAACGCATACGGGTTATCCCCGAAAACTGCTATGGCAACCTTGTCTCCAACAATAACCGTCTCTTGGAATTGTGCAAAATCCCGAGAAAGATATCTAACTCTAGTGAGTTTTTTCTTCTGAATCTCCTTCCCGCCTATCACCCTAACGGACTCATCAAAGATCTGGCGAGAAGCCAGCCTATTGGCAACACGCCGAGTATGTAAATTAAGCCACCACGTCAAGCCCATAACTTCAGCAGTAATCGGACCACCTCCAAAGGTCAAATACTCCTTCCCCTCGGAACTAACCATTACACTATAAACCTCCTTAATTCCACTAATCCCTTTGAAGATCGTAGCGCTCTCCTTCTTGCCAGAATACTCTTCTTGCTTTTTCAGCTCCGGCAAAATCTCCTCAAACTTTCGCCTTTTATCCTCGATAAAATCAAAAAAAGCCTCGGGCTTCGTCGCCTGATAAATCTTCTTTTTACCCTGGAAAATAAAGCTAATCAACCCCTTGTCAATCAAAGTCCCAAAACTTCGATAAACAACCGAACTTTGCAATCCAGATTTTTCAATTACCGCCCCGGCGCTAGAAGACCCAAGCTTCAACAAAGCAAGATAAACACTAGACTCGGCACCCGTCAAACCAAGCTCTTCTAAAACACTAACATCCATAACAGATCTAGCTAAAGGAACTATTTAAATTTACTCTCCCAAAAGAGAGGAGAGCATCTTAAGTAGCCTTATTATCTGTAACTACTATGGAAGAACAAAACAAAGCTCTCGGAAGCGCCAAAATAAGTATGCCCATGACGCCAGACGGAGCCCTAGTTGATTGTATTAGATATAGCGTTCATACTTATAATAGCGGCATACCTCCCGTAATATTTCAAGTACAACCAGTAGAAATATCAGGAGACCAGAGATTTATTGTCACAAAATATGACGGTGAAGAAGAAGAAACAATCAGTAATCAATTTATAAGAGAAAGTGGAGCGTCTAGAATGGCACTTAGGGAAGCAAGAAAACTTGCAACTCAATATTCTGAAAAACATGGTGTCCTCGTTGAGGATCTTGGAGATCGAGACGCCCGAGAATTATTTTGTAAAATGGAAGAGATGACCAGGCAAGGCAGCAAGCCTGGTTTAGACAGAAACAAAAAGGCCCACGACATCCATGGAAACTCACTAAGAACTAGATGGGGGCTAGACGACCTAAGATAAAAATGGAAAAAGGAATGAGAAGACCAGAAGACGACCCTGATTATGAAAGATGGATGGATGGGGTCAATAAAGGAATAGAACGGAAATGGGATGCCCTGGAGGCAAGAGACCGAGTAAGACAACTAAAAACTCGTCTTGAATATGAGGGAACATCAGAAGGAATTGACGAAAGAAAAGAGCGGCAACGGAAAACTAGGACCGTAGAAGAAAAACTACAAAGAATAAGACATAGGGGAACATATTATATCCCGAAATTACCTCTATCAATCGACGCCATGTACGAGAACAAAGGGGCACTTGGAGCATTTAGTATGGGGTGTTTAGATGCAGATCCAATAAAACAAGATCCCGTTTATAGAAAACTAGACTTACTGGCCCAATCAAAACCATATCGCGGCGGATTTCCCTCATATTCTTCTTATCCAAATACCGCTCAAAAAGTAGCCAAGCATCATCGAGACGATACAATGGCGCGAGTAATGAATGAAAAACATACTCTCATATACTAAAAACCTCCCCGAGAAAATTACAGAAAGAATTCGTATCGGATTTTGAAAAAAGCGAGGATCTCAGATCCGAAATACAGCAGAGAGACCGCTATATGCGCGGAGACACAAAGGAATGGCTAGATGTAAAAGAATAACCTCATCCAATTTTTTTTATTTTTAGGAAATTTCGACGCGTAAAAACTTTCGAAGTGTACTCGCGTACATGAGAAAGTTTTTACCAAGAAATTTTCAAAAAGAATAAAAATTTATCGAGCCGCGTCGGCTTGTTTCTCTGCATCATTCTTCTTAGAAATAGCATAACTCTCGCTCGAACCTTCGGCCGCCAACATAATTTCCTTTGCCAAAGATTCAACAATAGTCGCCTTCTTATTAAACGCCTTATCATAAGCTCCGTTGATCAAATATCTAAGTACCAAGTTCAACCTTCTCCTCGGCGCAACGTCAACCGCCTGCGGGTATCTCGCACCACCATACTCAATAGCAGTAACCTCATCTCGAGGCGAACCCTTCTCGATTGCCGCAATAAAAATCTTCAACGGATTCTCACCAGTCTTCTTCTCGACAATATTAAACGCATCAATAACAATCTGTGCACATCGTGCCTGCTTGCCCGTAATCCAGCCAGTAATAATCTTATGCTTCTTTCCCCGCGAACCCGGAACCTGCAACAAATTAATCAATCTCTCAACGACGTTTACTTTCGCCCTTGTCGGATCCCACTTAATCCTACCGTGCGACTTCAACATCAACTTGCTATTTAAATTAATAACCTTCTTCAACCCCGGATCCTCAACTCGAACTTCCGATGCGTCAAACAAACCAAAAATCTTCATCTGTGTCATATTAAGCTACCTCCCCCACGGCCAGACATCTTCCATCGCCATCCAGTCGGTTAATCTTTGATTTTTCACCATAACTCATTGTTTCTTGAAATTCTGTATGATTAAACACCCTGGGCTCATTCGTCCCCTCTTTGATTGTAACAGAATTACGATCATAACTAACGAGTCTCCCGGTAACGAGTCTCCCATTTTCTAATGTAAGATCAATATGGTCTTTCGGGATAAACTCTTGCACCAGAATCCCGTCCCCAATAACTCCCGCTAGCGCCATTATCTTCGTCCCTTCTCGATCTTGCCCGTCCAAAGTCTCGCCAACGGCTGATCATTTACTTTAATAACTTGGAATCGAACACCCGAAAGATCTCCCTTCGTCCGCCCCTGCTTACCACCAATTCTTTCAATAACAACTTCGTCATGCTCATCAACAAATTTCTGAGCCAAGTTCCCCGGGATGAAGGCCGTAACTTCCTTTCCGTTCTTGATCAACTGAACCCTGCAACATTTCCTCATAGCCGAGTTAGGCTGCTTAGCTTCCTTCTGAATCTTCTTCGTAACAATTCCCTTCGCCTGCGAAGCTCGACCGATCGGATCAAACTTCAAGCTAATTCCAAGTCGCTTCTTCTTATCCGGCAACCTGTTATCTCTAAAAGTCTTCCGGTCTTTCTTCAATTTTCGTGCATTCATTAATCCCATAGACAAAAATCTCTAGATTTTTTTCTCGCAAGGGCTCCGCCATTGCATAATCTTTCCTCGAATGCCTCCGTGTATTCATGTATCATGTTATATAGTTATTGTGAAATTTTGCTTTATAAAGTTTTAGTAGCATCCTCAAAACGTGAACTTCTCGACAAGCGCGCCCGCGACCAAAGAGCGTCGTGGCACAATTAGAAATAGGCAATCGAAGAGATTTTAAAAACAAATCGCGAACGAAGTTCGCCTAAAAGGGTGGGACTGAACGAAGTGAGGTTTAGGGCGGGGAAATCTCGAAAACTTATTAGAGGGAGAGGGAGAGAAACAAAAATTAATTAAGAACCCGCCAAATACTCTATACCGCTAACAACCGCCATAGCACCTAGAGTCTGAGAAGCGCAAACGGCCATAGTATATACGCCATCAAGAATGCTGCCCGATCTATAGCACTCTTCGCTATTTCGATCCCTTGCTCCCCAAGACATAATCCCCACCCCAGTAAGCGCATCAAGTAAAGCATCTTTCAGTGTCATAAGAAACTAATAGAAAACGTTTTATAAAAATTTGCATACTCCATCCCCTACAAAAATCTAAGCTATTCTCAACTTCCCGATCTTAAAAAAGTTCTTCAAAACCTCCGAAAGTTCCTTTTCACGAATTCTACCTCGGCCGATCAAGGCTGCCTTACTCTGCCGCCCAGCATTAATAGTTACCAAGGCATCATTTACCTCAACCTTATTAAATTCAATCGGATCTACAACATCACCGACAAACTTCGCAATACCCTCGTGACTATCAATAGATGGCATAGCAACGACCTTGATTTTCTTTCTTAAAATATCCCGCAGCCTCTTAACATTCTCCGCATTTTTACCGATTGCCATAGAAACCTGCGACTTAGGAACAGCAAAAACTATCTGATTATTGTAAACAAAACACTTTGTCGTAGACACGCGCGCAACTTTAGAAAACAAATTAATGTATCTCATCAGCTGCATGTTTATTATTTCGGCCATAATCAATTACTTCGCAGAAAAAACTTCGCACTCGAAATCCAAGTTTAATTCTTTAGCAAGATCTTCTTTAGATTTCAATACAACAAACTCAATATTGGCAGCCTCAAGCTTTTCAACGGTTTCATCTCGCGCATCTTTAGCGATAAAAACACTCTTAATTCTATCTTTGCCCTTAGCGCTGGCACCCCTCAATGCCTGACGAATTCCAAAACGGACCGAGCCTTTTTCCATAGCTTCGCTGATTTCTTTCACCGACATTTTATTTCTTAGCCTCCTTCTTTGCTGGTTTCTTGACTTCCTTTTTAACTTCTTTCTTTTTCTCAACGACCTTCTTCTCCTTTGCTTTTGCCTTCTTATCCGCCAACGGCCCGGTAACCTTGACCAAAAGCCCCGGCAGGCCAGTTCCAACCGGAACGGGCTGATTCAAAATAATATTCTCGATCACCGACGCCAGCTTATCCTTCCGGCCAGTCTTTGTCGCCTGGACAAACTGCTTATCTGGAGTCTCAAATGCAGCCCTAGCCAAAATTGAACTCTTGTCACCGATGATACCCATTCGAGTAATCCCCTTAACAGTTCCAGAATTAGTCATAGTATCCGCGACCAACATCCCATGCTTATCATCGATATCAAGACCCTGCGAAGAGACAACCTTCTGAACCTCATTGATAATAACCTGACGAGCAGCCTCGATACCGAGAACCCTCGAAACCTCATGAATATCGTTCGTAAAAATCTTATCCTTATCAATTCCCTTAAACTCCAGAATATCCTTCAAGTTAGAGCCAGCAGTCAAAACAACATAATCGCTACCTCGCTTTACAACTAAAACCTGGGAGATCTTCTTAACACCCGTCAAAATAACTTCCTTCAACTTCTCCTTGGTTTTATAAATCTTCTTAAAATCTTCCTTAGACATATCAAGGACAACGCCATCGGACAATTTCTTAACCTCGAAGCCCTTCTCTTTTAAAACTTCAACGGCCTTGTCAAGAGTAATATGAGCAGACCTCAACCGTTTATCATCAGTCCCGACCTTAATCTTCTTGGCACCAAAATCAATAGAAATCTGAGAAATGACTTCTTTCAGCTTGACTTCTTTCAGCTTCTCGGCAATAACTCGAGCATCTTTCTCATTATTATGTTTAGAATCTAGATAAAGTTCCATCGCCGGTGTTTTCGGCAATTTACGAGCGTCAAAAATTTCAATAATTCTTGGCAGGCCTGTGGTAACCTGGACTTCTGCAACACCCGCAGAATGGAAAGTGTTCAAAACCATCTGGGTAGAAGCTTCACCAAAAGATTGAGCAGTCACAACACCAATCGCCTCACCCGGAGCAACGGACTCACCCTTGTGCTTCTTAGAAATATCAACACCATCAAGTCCATACTTAAACTGAACAATTCCACCCGATGCGTCTCGAACAGTACCATCATACGCCATAATCAAATCCTGCAAAGCGTTAGCCAATCTTCTATACAAATAACCCGATTTAGGAGTTCTCAGGGCAGTATCCATCAGACCGTCCCGGCCAGTCATAGAACCAAAGAAAAACTCTTCAGGGCCAAGTCCCTTCATAAACGAACTGTAAATAAATCCACCAGCACTAGGAGATAAATCGTTCCTCTTATAGAAAGAAAGCGTTCTTCCGGTATACCCAAAATCAATTCTTCGTCCATTAAGAACCTGCTGCCCAACCGAGCCCGCAATCTGCGAGATATTAAGTATACTACCCTTAGCCCCCGAAACAATCATCTTATTGGCCAAATTCTCCTCGGGGAAACCGTCCTTAACAGCCTTACCGATATCAGTTCGAGTGCCATTCAAAACTTGCAAAATCTTAATCTCTCTCGTCTCGGCCGCAGTCTTACCCGGAATCAACTCAAGCGAACCATCATAGAAACTCTCGATAATCTTTTGGGCACCCTCCTCGCTAGCTTCGATAATCTTTTGGGTCTTGAGCTTAACTACTTCAGGGACGTCCAAATCATTCAACGAAATAGTGAATCCTGTTCTCGACAAGAAAGTAGTCCCCAGGGCATAAATTTTTCTCAAAAGCTCCATTGCGCCATCGCGACTCAATTCACAATCGACCATTCTCATCATGACGCCCTTACCCTTCTTGAAACCCCTCGAGTCAATCTTAGAATAATCTAATGCCTTAGGGATCGCCTTCAGAAAGACATCTCTTCCAGAGTTCATCTTGTTCAAATTACCGATAGGAACATTCGCACCATGGAGCAACTGCGCCGCATCCTCTTTGCTGATCTCGCTATTCTCAAGAAGATAATTACCGCTAACAGCGTCGTCAACACACCCCATCAAGTTCGTATTATTCTTTGGAGAAAACAAATTAGCATTAACATTCAAAAGAACTTCGGCTTCAGCTCTGGCTTCTTCTGTTTGCGGTGCGTGGATATTCATCTCGTCACCATCAAAGTCCGCGTTGTAGGGATTACAAACAGCTGGATGAATTCTAAATGTTCTACCAGGGAGAACCTTCACAAAATGTGCCATAAGCGAAGCCCTATGGAGAGAAGGATGCCGGTTAAATAAAACAACATCACCATCAACAAGATGCCTCTCCACGATATAGCCCGGCTCAATTTCATCAACCAGGGCCTCCTTAAGATCATCAGTGATTCTTTTCCTCTTTCCATCCGGACGAATAATATAGTTAGCAGCCGGGTAGCCCTCGGCAGTAACCAGCTTCCTCATTCTTTCAAGATTGAAAGTCGTAACTCTCTCGGCGACGGTAAGAATGCTAGCAACCTCGCGTGGGACTCCAACCTCATTCAACTTCAAATTTGGATCTGGAGAAAGAACAGTACGCGCCGAAAAATTAACTCTCTTACCGGCAAGATTCTTTCGAATTCGACCCTCTTTACCCTTAATTCTTTCTGTAATCGTTTTCAATGGCTGACCACTTCTGTGTCGAGCCGGCGGAATCTTGGCAATCGAATTATCAAAGAATGTCGTAACGTGATATTGCAACAAGTCCCAAAGATCCTCGATAATAACCTCAGGCGCACCAGCATTCAAATTCTCCCAAAGTCTCTGGTTCGATCTAATAATATCTGATAACTTATGAGTCAGATCATCTTCCGACCTTTCTCCTGATTCCAAAGTAATCGACGGACGGACGGTAACTGGCGGAACAAGTAGCAATGTCAAAATAGCCCATTCCGGCCTCAACGTCTTGGCATTAATTCCTAGAATCTTCAAGTCCTCATCGGAAACCTTGACCAATCTCTCCCTAATCTCCGACGGAAATAATCTCCTTCGTCCACTCCTGAAGGTAGTCGGCTTCTCAAGCTTAACCTTTTCTTGGATAATACTACAATGCGGACACTTCTTTCCATCCTTTGCCTTCTTAATTCGACCAACCAAATCCTTATTCATATCCTTCTCTTCCTTAATCAAAACCTTACCACATGCTTCACATGTCGACCTCAAAACCAAATCGATAATTGGCAAATACTTAATATGGATCAACGGTCGTGCCAATTCAATTAGTCCAGGGTGCCCAAGACATTCCTTCAATCGACCACCGCAAGTTCTACATCGAACACCCGGGTCAATCGCACCAAGCCTCAAATCCATCAAACCACCGTCGACAGGATAACCATCAACATCATAAAGTTCCGGCGTAACAATCTTCCCAACACTCAACTTTTTAATCTGCTCAGGACTAAGCAAATTCCAGTTCATTCCACTAATCTGTTTCTTGACTGGTCTATTACTCATATTTATTCTTCAAATCGAATTTAGTTAATAAGTGCAATCCCTGAAGTTCTTCGACCAACAACTTGAACGCATACGAAACCTCAACCGGCTCAACCTGGTTCGAATGACACAGGCTGCAAACTTTCTTATTATGAATCTGGTCATCGATAACCGGCGTTCCACACTTAGTACAGATCTGGACAACGACCTTATCGGAATCATAACGCTCCTTCAATAGAAGCGAAGCTCCGTGACCGACCAAAGCTTCCTGCTCCATTTCTCCTAATCTCAAAGCACCACCACGGGATCTACCCTCGATAGGCTGTCGTGTCAAAAGCGCAACCTTACCCGAAGCTCGAGCATGCATCTTATCCGCAACCATATACTTCAACTTCAAATAAAACATATTACCAATAAAAATCTTGATCGGCATTCTTTCACCAGTAATCCCGTTATACATAATCTCCTTACCATCCTGCCTGAATCCCAACTTCTTCAACTGATTCTCAAGTGTATCGACAGTCTCGCCAGTAAATGCAGAAGCATCGACGATACTCCCTGAAAGAGCGGCAACCTTACCCGCAAGGACATCCATCAGGTAACCAACAGTCATACGCGCTGGAAGACCGTGAGGATTGAACATTATATCAGGACGGATACCACTAACCGTGAACGGAACATCTGTCTCCGGAGCAATAAAGCCGACAATACCCTTCTGTCCGTGCGGAACCGAAAACTTATCTCCGATCTCCGGAATTCGGGCCTCTCGAGTCCTAACCTGAATAATCTTATTACCCTCCTTGTCTAAAGTAACAAAAACAGCGTCAACAGTTCCAGTCTCTTCCTGCTTGATCGCCGAAGAATTTTCCTTCTTGGTTTGAATCGAAATCTCTCTGGCCTCACTCAAAAACTTAGGGGGACTCGTCTTACCAATAACGACCTCACCTTCGATCATCTCAGCTTCTGGGTAAACAATGCCATCGTCCTCAAGATATCTATAACTCTCTTCGGTTCTATATCCTGAAACATCCTTGTCGGGAATACAGATATCGTCTCTCAGCCCGCCTGCATAATTCAACTCAACCGAAACATACGGCCTAAACCTAGAACTTCGCCCGAAGCCCCGATCAACCGAACCCTTGTTCAAAACCTTGGCGTCTTCAACGTTATAGCCCTCATACGGCATAATCGCAAGAACAACATTTTGTCCGACAGGGTGCGTATTCAAAGTATCATAAACAAAACTTCGGGCAAGAGGCCTCTGAGGATAATGTAAGAAAGAAACATCCGTGTCAATTCTAATCGGAAAATTACCTGCGTAAATACCAAGACCCTGACGGTAAGCTCTCGAACCACCCTTAACCATACGCGCAGGAGGATCATGGTTCCCAAACGGAATTAAGGAAACACTAACACCAAAAAGATCAATCGGATCAACCTCTAAGTGGGTATGCTCCTCGGTAAGCTCATCTTCATTAATAACAATATAGCAATCATCCTCTTCAGCCGCATCGAGATACTCGATAAGACCCTGCTTCAGAAGACCCTCCCAATCGAGACTTCCTTCCTCAACCAGCTTCAAATGTTCTTTCTTCAGTCGAGGAACACCGTTCTCAACAACGATCAGTGGACGAAGAACCCTTCCAACCTCCGAGCTCAAAAAGACAGTGTCCAAGGACTTGTCAAATCGAACCGACATCTCCGTCGGTAACTTACCAACTCTTCGGGCGTTACGAACTGCTTTTGCAAAATTCTCAGCCTCAGAAATAGATCCGATAAATCTTCCATTAAAAAAAACATCAAACTCGCCCTCTTCATCTTTCATCCCAGCTTCATGCAGGACAGACAAAACCTCGTCGTGGCCAATCTCAACTCGGGTTGAAACCCTGGCCAAAAGAGCCAGGTTCTTTCTCAAACCGATTTCAGTACCCTCGGGAGTTTCAATAGGACAGAACCTTCCATAGTGTGTCGGGTGCACCGTTCGAGCAGCAAAATTCTCCTGCTCTCCAGGCAGCGTCGACGTAACCCTTTGCAACTGCGACATAATAGAAAACGAATTATTCTTATCCATATTCTGTGTAACGCCCTTCCTCTCTCCAATCCATGAGCCAGTAGCAATCGCCGACTCAACTCGATGTGTAAACAAGGTCGACTTCGCGATAGTCTTGATCGAATAAAACTTTCTCCTCTTAACAGTCTTCTGTAAAGTGTGCTGAACCTCTCGAAGAAGAATATTCATATTAACCCTAAACAAATCGGCAAGCAAGTCGCCAGAAAGTCTAACTCTCTTATTCGCGTAATGATCCTTATCCGTCATAGCCTCTCCGGGTCTCTCCTTAGCGACGTAAAACTGTTTAATAAACTTACAAAGTGTCTTCGCCTTCTCAAGCCGAGCAGCCTTGTCCAAACCAATGTGCGGCAAAAAGTAAGAATCCATCCTCTGCTTAACTCGGTCAAGCATCTCCTTGTTCGTACCCTGAAGAGCACCCTTCTCGGCAATCCACATCAAAGCATCATTAATTGTTCCGATATCTGCAAACTCGTAGAGATTAACAACCAAACTATCCGTCTGTTTACCAATCAACTTAGCAATCTCAGCGTCGGAAGTCAATCCGAGGGCTTTCAAAAGAACAATCGCCGGAATATCCCTGAACCTAGAAAATGAAATTTCCAAGACACCTTCTGGAGTCTCAACAATCGAGACAGGAATCTTATAAGCCCCTCGCTGCGAAAACAATCTCAGCATCAAACGATTCTTCGTCTTCTGCCACTCAACAAAAGTCTGATTCGAAGCAAGATCCTCGGCCATAACCATAACTCTCTCATTGCCGTTAATCAAAAAGTAACCACCATGGTCTTTCGGATCAATATAATTTTTAATCAACTCTTCGGGGCTCATACCTTCGAGGTTACACGCCCCGCTCTTAACCATAATCGGAATTCGTCCAAGCTGAATCTCCTCGGTCTCAACCTGACCAGCATAATTGATAGACATCTCCATCCAAATTGGAGCCGAATAAGTCAACTTCCTCAACCGAGCCTCGGCAGGAGTTACCGGCCGCGAAGAACCATCAGACTCGACGATGTTCGGCTTACCAACACGAATCTTCCCAAGCTTAATCTCGAAATCTTCTGTCGGAAGTGCGTCCGAAAGTTCGGCCACAATCTCCTGCATTTTATTATTAACAAAATCATTGAACGATCTGATATTGGACTCTACAAGGGAATGGTTCTTCAAAAATTCTTTAACAAGAACGTGTCCCTGTGTGACCATATTAGATAACCACCCTGTAATAAATCTCAGCCTGGTCGCCCTTTCGCTCGATTTTTACAACATCACCCTTAATACAACCCTCCGGAAGCGCAGGATCCTTTACAGAAATCTTGGGTAATTGCACCAAAGAAATGTTCAAACCACTCAAAAACTTCTCTTTCTCGTCGGGGTTGAGCTTTGTGTGTTTTGGTTGGAGTACGTGCATCTTACCTTAATAATATTACAACTTTAGATAATGAAAAGATCAAAAATGCATTTAAAAATCTTTGCCTTTTTGTTATTTTAAAGTAGTTCGGGGTAAAACTGATAATTTTTCCCGAACCCCAAAAAATAGCACAGAACACCTTAAGATAGTTTTTTAAATCAATTATCATCAATTAAGATATGGCTCCGTAGCTCAGCCTGGTTAGAGCACTGGACTTTTAATCCAGGTGTCGGGGGTTCAAATCCCCTCGGGGCCATTAGATTTGAAACACCGACAAGTCGGGGGCGAAAGATTCGCTTCGAACATAATTCTAAGTATTTTGTGAGATGCAAATCTTGAGTAAAATCCCCTCGGGGCCATAATCTATTATAATTCTCAAAAAGAGATTTCACAAAGTAAGCGAAGTCGAAGACTTCACCCACACGGGACTGGGCGGGTGGGGGAATCTCGGGTCAATTCTCGAACAGAAGAAATCTACCACTCACTCAAAAAACCTTAAATATCCCCACTCACTAAAACATCTATGTTTCCAGAAACATTGAGGTGGATACTCCTGATGACATTTCTCAACGGAATTCTCGCGTTCAGCGGAGCCCTCACCCTAATACTCTCAAAAAAATCCCTAAACAAAATTCTGATAATCCTCGTCTCATTCGCGACGGGCGCCATGATCGGCGGCGCATTCTTCCACCTGATCCCCGAAGCTATCGAATCGCTTTCGGTCATAACAACAATCATACTGGTAACCATCGGAATAATAATCTTCTACCTCATAGAAAACTTCTTACACTGGAGACACTGTCACGAAGGCGGCAAATGTAAAATCCATCCAGTAAGCTATCTCGTACTATACGGCGACGGAATTCATAACTTTATCGACGGAATAATCATCGCGGGCGCATTCCTAATCAGCATCCCATTCGGAATTATGACCAGCATCCTGATTCTACTCCATGAGCTCCCACAAGAAATCGGCGACTTCGGGGTCCTCGTCTACGGTGGATTCACAAGAACGAAGGCCCTCCTCTACAATTTCCTATCACAACTGACCTCTGTCCTCGGAGGTATCATCGGATTTTACTTCCTCGCGACAAAAACATACTCGGCATATCTCTTGCCGATAGCCGCGGGAGGATTTATCTACATAGCAATGGCGGACCTGATCCCAGAAATTCTAAAAGAGACAAGCCTCAAGAAAAGACTCATCAACGCAATCGCGATCGTCATCGGACTTCTCATATTATTGTCAGCAAAATTCTTAATCGGATAATGTTAATCATTAAACCTAATCTTACCGTCGGGACGATCAACCTTTCTCAATAAAACACCAGAATCAGCTAAAAACTTCCTGGCGCCCTCATCGGAATAATCATGATAGCTAACAACCTCTTTTATCCCTGCGTTGACGATCATCCTCGCACAAAGCGTACATGGTGTATGAGTACAATACATAATTGTCCCGTCAACAGAAACACCATGTAATGCTCCCTGGATTATCGCGTTCATCTGTGCATGAACCGCCCTACAAATATTATGCCACTTGCCCGACTCAATACCCTGCTGATCTTTCAAGCAACCAACTTCGATACAATTAGGCGCCCCCCTCGCAGATCCATTATAGCCCGTCGCCAGAACTCTTTTGTTTTTTACAATAACCGAACCGATATTGTGTCGCAAACAAGTGCTTCTCTCGGCAACAAGTGTAGCCATCTTCATAAAATACTCGTCCCACGACGGCCTCTTGTGCGACTTCTCGACTTCCTTCTCCCCAGAAATCTGCATCAAAACAGCCTCTATCTTTTTATTCAGCTCTTCGATCGTCCAATCGTTTCTGAAAACATGATCTGCGACATCAATACACCCTCGGATATTACCCTTTGTTGGATCTTCCTGCGCCGCCTCACGCTGTTCATGAGCAACAAATTCATCAAAAGAAATCTTGTCAGTAGCGGAGCCCCTCTCAATAATCCTCGCGTACCTCGTCTCGGGGTCAGCATCCACGCCAAACAAAACAAAGTCACCGGGGCCACCAGGACCATGCCCGACGAGAGCCTTTTTTCTTAGAACATCAACTTCCCCGAGGCAACGAAGGCTCTCGATGACAGCGTCGCCACCTCCGCGAACAGCCATCTCGTAAAGCTGTTCAGCAGGATACCCCGGTCCATACTTGGCCCTCAAATCATTGGCGATCAAAACCAAACTATCACGGTTAACAACAAGTCCCCTGCGCAAAACCTCCTTGGTGAAGAAATCCCTGGCAGAGTAATGTTTAAACCCCTTCCCCACAAGATAATCTGCGACCGTACCTTTCCCAGCACCAAGCATCCCAGTAATTCCGATAATCATATTTCAAAAAGACATCTACATTTTATAAACAAATATGTGATTGAGAGGATATATCCGACCTCACACTCGAACCCTCACTTCCTCGAAATACTCGCCGACGCATTCTTTCATTTCATCCAAATCTTTCTCTAAAACGTTAAGCTCATCGGAAAAACTCTTATCAACCATCTCGCCCTCTTTCTTGAATCCCTGTAAAAAATATTTCTTCGGCTTACCTCCACAAACTTCATTCAGCCATCTCCCAAGAGACCTCATCACGAAAGCATCATGGAACCTACCGACGACAGTCGTCCTAAATTCATAGTTACCAAAATCATGAATCATTTTTATCGACTCCTCAATTTTACCCATGTCCACATTCGCACAAACAACTTCGGCATACTTTTCTTTCGATGCCTTAACATCCATGGCAACATAATCGATTAAACCCTCATCAATCAGCTCCCTCAATTTTACGGGGAAACTCCCGTTAGTATCTATCTTAACCAAATAACCCAAAGCTTTAATCTCTCGAACAAAATCCAAGTCTAAAGTTGCCAACGGTTCACCTCCGCTAATACAAACAGCGTCAAGCTTTCCAATCCGCTCCTTCAAAAAGTTCAAAATATTCTCTCGCGAGAATCCCTCGCCAAGATCTCCCGTAACCAGATCTGGATTATGACAAAACCCGCAACGAAAATTACATCCATGTAAAAAGATAGTACACGCAACCTCCCCCGGATAATCGGACAGAGTTGTCTTTTGGAATCCAGCAATTTTCATCTTAAAAATAAAAATAGGGGGGACACCCCCCTAGGATTTAAAAATCCGGCGAGAAAGTAACTCTGTCATTAAACTCCGCTACCTTGCCGTCATTCCATTGTGCAGTCGGTCGCAAATATCCAACAACTCGACTCCAAATAACACACTTAGTTCGTCCCATTTTTATCACCTCCGTTATTTATTAGAGACCCTGAATCCCTGCCAGAATCGACACCCTCCGAAACCACATCCGAAACAGAAATCGGCGACTTGTCCATAGCCGCAATATCATCGTCACACTTCGGACAATATTCGTGTTCGCCAGCAATATATCCATGGATCGGACAAACCGAAAATGTAGGTGTAATCGTAAAATAAGGAAGATGATAATTATTAGAAATCTTTTTCACCATTGCCTTGACCGACTCCTTCCCAATCTTCTCCCCGATAAAAGTATGAAAAACTGTTCCTCCGGTATACTTACACTGTAACTCATCCTGAAGATCTAAGGCCTCGAAAACATCAGGAGTATGATTAACTGGTAGCTGCGTCGAGTTTGTATAATACGGCTTAGCACCATTCTTAACAGCGTCCTCGTTGGCAACAATAATCTTACCGAATCTCTTCTTGTCCATCCGAGCAAAACGATACGTCGTACCTTCTCCCGGAGATGCCTCCAGGTTATACATGCTCCCGGTTTCCTCCTGATATTCGGTCAACTTATCCCTCATAAAATCCAGAACCTTAATAGCAAAATCGTGCCCCCTTGGCGTTGTAATATCCTCGCCTGGAATAAAATTTACTATCGCCTCGTTCATCCCCAGAAGACCTATCGTCGAAAAATGATTCTCCCACCACTTCCCAAACCTCTCATGGACCTGCCTCAAATAAAACCGGGTATACGGATAAAGTCCAATCTCAGTAAACTTCTCAATCGTCTTACGCTTTATCTCCAGACTCTCCTTCGCCAACTCCATTAGCCTGTCCAGCCTCGACAAAAAGTCGTCCTCGCTCGTTGACACATATCCCAATCGAGCCATATTAACAGTAACAACCCCAATCGAACCCGTTTGCGGATTGGACCCAAAAAGACCCCCGCCCCTCTTCCGAAGCTCCTTCTGGTCGAGCCTCAAACGACAACACATGCTCCGTGCATCCTCGGGCTTCATGTCAGAATTAACAAAATTAGAAAAATACGGTATACCATACTTAGCGGTCATCTCCCAAATCGGATCATAGTCCGGATTGTCCCAATCGAAATCCTTGGTAATATTGTAAGTCGGAATCGGAAAGGTAAAAACCTGGCCAGAAGCATCACCCTCGATCATACACTCGGCAAAAGCTTTATTGAGCATCTTCATTTCCTCCGTAAAATCACTATAGGTTTCAGTCTGGGGCCGACCGCCAATAATCACATGTTCATCTTTCATATAGCTCGGGACCTCAATGTCCATCGTGATATTGGTAAACGGTGTCTGAAACCCGACCCTCGTCGGAACAGCGAGATTAAACAAAAACTCCTGCATCCCCTGCTTAACATCCGCGTAAGTCAGTTTGTCATATCGAATAAACGGGGCCATTAGAGTATCGAAGTTCGAGAACGCCTGTGCTCCCGCCGTCTCGCCCTGGAGGGTAAAAAAGAAATTGATAATTTGTCCGAGCGCCGCATAAAAATGCTTCGGCGGCTTACTCTCGACCTTCCCCTTGACGCCCTTAAAGCCAACCGTCAACAAATCCTTCAAATCCCACCCAACACAATAGGCACCCAGGGTTCCAAGATCATGAACATGTAAATCGCCAGCCTCGTGAACCTTCCGAATCGCCTCCGGATAAACCCGCCGCATCCAATAATTAGAAATAATCTTTGTCGCAATATAATTATTCAAACCCTGAAGTGAGAAACCCATATTCGAATTCTCCTTTACCATCCAATCATTCAGACCGATATAATCGTCAACAGCCTCGATAGTATCAAACAAGCCCTTAACATCTCGAAGCTCGCGTCGACTCTGTCGATAAAGAATAAACGCCTTCGCGACCTTGGCATGACCCTCTTCTATCAAAACCTTCTCGGTAAGATCCTGCACCTCCTCGACATCCGGAATCCCAAACTCACCATGAAGCCTATCTAGTTTCTCAACGATCAAATCAGAGATCTTGCTAGCACGCTCCCTGTCCTTCCCGCCGACAGCCTTGACCGCTTTCCAAATCGCACCAGCAATTTTATCCTTCTGAAAAAGAACGACGCACCCGTCACGCTTCCTTATTTTATTCACCACTCTCATTACCCCCGACAACTTCTCCGTCACCCTCGCCACTCCATTTTTTCATAGTTCCTTTTCTTTGAGCTTCCTCTAGAGTAAATCCCCCAGAAGAATACCTCTTCTTCAACTTCTCCAAATTTTCCGACAGTATCTCATCTAAACTCCAACCATAAAAATTACAAATCATCGCCGTATACCACATCATGTCCCCGATATTCTCTCGGATCCCGTCCTTGACAGATTCATTCTCGTGGAAAATAACCTTCTTGATGCAGCTCGCGATATCTCCCGCTTCACCACTCACACCAAGACCAAAATTAGAAATCTCAAGCCTCTTGTCATCAAGCTTCCGCGCCGTCTTCTTGCAGGCCTCTTGATATTCTTTAATGTTTACCATAGGGAAAAATTCTCCGATTTTTTTCTCGCAAGGGCTACGCCATTGCATAATCTAGAACCTAATACCTCCATGTTTTTATTTACCATAGTATTTTTATTTCAGCTTCTTGAGCTCCTCCTTGAACTCCTCGATGTCCGCGAAGTCACGGTATACTGCAGCAAATCGAATATACGCGACCTTGTCAACCTTCTTCAGCTTATCCATAACAATCTCACCGACCTTCGGGCTTGAGATGTCCTTGTCCTTCGCAACACGATAAACCTTCGCGGTAATATCATCAACAATCTCATCTATCTGCTCGCTCGTAAAAGGTCGCTTCTCCAGGTTCTTGGCAACTCCCTCATGAAGCTTATCTCGGTTAAACTTTTCCCGACGCCCATCCTTTTTGATAACACTCAAATCCAACTCAACCCTCTCGTATGTAGTAAACCTCTTCTCGCACTTCAGACATTCACGCCGACGCCGAGTCACCGATCCAGAATCACGTTTATCCGTAACTTTTGTATCCTCGCTGTTGCAATATGGACATTTCATCTTTTGTTATTTTTGAGTGAGCACAATATCTTGTGCCCATAACCTCTTTTAACCACAATAAATTGTAGTTTGCAACAAACCATGAATATCGAGACTATATAAAGATTATTATGATTCACAACACATTTCTGTTAACAATAGTTGACAAAGCAAACTGACAGTTACTTTTTTAGCGGGACTACTAAGATTTAAAAGCAAATAATCTCAACCAAAATCCGGCGCCCGGTGCCCCTCGAGAACTTCACCGCTTTCTAAAAAATATCTATAAATGTCCACGGCTTGTTTCCTAGAAGACTCCGGAGAAATTCCCGCATCTAAGTAAGCGACACGAGTCCCGACCTTCTCAAAAAGTTTTCTTAGCCACTCACTTTCATAAAGAGATTTGAGCCTCTCTTGAAATTCAGCAACTTCAAAGATTGCCTTATCATCCTTTTCCGACACGCCCCTAGCAACAATACGCTCGACAAGAACCTTGACATCGCCGATAACAGGAATAATCAACAAATCTGGACGATGCTTCAATTGATACCTATTCCCCGAATGCTCTAAAATCTTACGCCGCACCTTCTCTGGATCAACCCCCTCGTCCATAGCACTCAACGATTGATAGCACAAAGTTGAGGCAACACACCTACTCTGAATCACACTCAGCCCATTCTCTAACGCCGGGACAACGACCCTTCTCATCTGGACAAGCCTGTCTAAAGAGTACGCCTGGATAAGCTCTTCTGCCAGGTAGGCCCGGCCAACATCTCGTCTTATCATTTCATTTCTAATTATGTCTCCAATTCCGGCATACGTGGGCTCGGCAATCACAACCGTATTATAATAAACAGTCGGTAGACTCCAGAAATCGCTCAACTCCGGCAAACATTTTTTATGGGCCCTACTCCAAGATATCGCATCAAAAGTAGTCCGTCCAAGTTTCTGCTCATACTCGACAAGTGCCCGCTCGATCACACCCTTCCCAATACCGTCCAAGCCATCAACGACCACAAAAACTCCCTTTTTAACCACCATAAAACATTTCATCATCCTAACTTTATAAAAAAATATATACTCTAATATATCATATCAGGCCCTAGATTCATTCATGTTATCCCAATCCCACTCACGAAGCTGATTATAAGCCATCTTCTTCAAAATAGCCTTCTCAACATCAACCCCCATAACACCGCAAAGGTGTAAAATTCTTTGAATCGCGTCACCAAGCTCTTCCTTAAAACCGTCACGCCCTTCGATATTCTTATGCCGATAAGCCTCAAAAGCCTCAGAAATTTCTGAATGAATCAGGCCCAATTTTTCGGCCACATTGATGTCCTCTGGGTTAACCCCGAACCCCTTCTGTCTCGCCTGCTCCATCACCAACTCTTTCAGCTCCAAAATCGTAAGCGAAGAAACATTCTCGAACTTTTTCCTAGCCTCTAAAAACTCCTCGACAAATTTATCAACATACGCTTTTAGCCCACTAAAATCTTCATAACTCTCCTTCTCAATTCCACTACACCCCGCAATCATCGCAGACAATTTCTTATTACCACCGTCACCAGAATTAAACAAGCACAAAACACGCTTCTTCGCACTAATCGCAATAGCAACCTCATAACCAACTCCCAAACTCGGGTTTGAAACCTCCGCAACAACCAAATCAGATTTCAAAATCAAATCAACGTCTCGATCATGAATCTCATAATCGTCACGCCCCTCTCCTTCTTCATCCAATTCAATATCGCCCACATGCTCCGTCAAAACCTCCCCATGCCCTTTAAGCAATTCGACAATTCTGCCATAAAGCTCGACGCTATTCCTACCACCACGAATCGATCCAGCAAAATAAATCTTTAATCTTTCCATGGAATAAAACCCCCTAAAAACTATTTAAATTCTATTATAATCATAAACATCCGACAACTTTACAAAAATTACAAACCGAACCCGTCGACGGCTCGCCACATTTCTTGCAAACCCGAAGCTCACGAGAATCTCCACTCTTTAACCGAGGAACAACCTTCTGAAAATTCTCAACAATCTTTTTCTTCTCGGCGTCGCTAATACCCACCATCCACCCTCGAGTCTCAACCCTATAAGTCCCAAACGCACACGGACACTTATCATAAAGAATATCAAACTTTTTTTTCTTAGCATACTTCATAATCTCAGACTCCGGAACAAAAAACAAAGGCTTAACTCGCTGGATAAAATTAGGCAACTTCATTGATCTAGACAAGCTTCGCTTGTTAATACACTTACTAGAATTTATAAATGTCTCACCAGTTCTGTCGTCTTGATCCTTGCTTTGTCCAGGGTGGGTGAGGCTCCATGCCTGGATAACGCCAGAAGACGACTGGGTACACCTAGAAGAAAAACCAGCCGAACCAGTCATAGGTCCAGAATTCGCCCCCAGCAAGACATTCCCCTTCAAAAAGTTCATCAAAACATTCTGCGCCTCGTCGTCGAGATTATGCCCCGTCACCAACTTATCAGCCCCAAGCTTCCGCGCCCACTTATTCAAAATCCACCGCTTCACCGTCCCGCAAACCGAACACCCCGTCAAATTCTTCTCCTTCTTCAAAACAGCCTTGATAAAACAAATCCCCTGCCCCATCTCCTTCTTCAAATCAACAATCGTAAATGGAACACCAATCTCAGAACAAAACCGCGCCATATTATCATTATGCGTCTTCGACCACCCCCCAAGATAAAGATCGATCAAAAGCCCGTGCACATTATAGCCAAGCTTCTTCAAAATATAAATCACCGACGTCGAATCCTTACCCCCGCTAAGAGCAACGACCACCTTATCCTTTTTGCTTAGCAACTTATATTTACTAATCGTCTGTTTTATTTTCACTTCGATATTCATAATAATATTAGTAACACAAAACCATTTTTAAGTATAAGGTTAACGCCGCCCACAAAACATTTATAAAGAAATAGTTTCTTCACTAAACATGGCCGAGAAAAAAAAGAACAAAAAGACATCTAAAAATATATTCAAAAACTATTGGGCAATCGCAACAATCGTCCTCGCTATTATTTTGGTTCTAATACTGGTCAGCGAATCAGGCTCCGGAATCAGCGCGGATGCAGCCGGAGAAAAGGCGCTTGCATTTCTGAACCAGCAGACCGGCGGCGGGGTAGAACTTGTAGGAGTAATCGGTCAACCAAACCTCTACGAAGTAACCGTGTCATACCAGGGTCAAGATGTCCCAGTATACATCACGAGGGACGGGAAGAGTCTAGTCCAGGGAGTAACTCCACTCGAGGCAACGCCTGCAACAACCCAACCGACAGACAGCATTCCAAAATCTGACAAACCAGTACTAGAAGCAATCGTTACGCCATACTGCCCATACGGATTACAATATATGAAAGGACTTCTGCCAGTATATGATCTACTAAAAGACAAAGCAGACATTTCTATTCTATCTCTAGGAGTTACGCACATGCAAAACGAAGAGCTAGAGACACAAAGACAAATCTGTATTAGCGAAGAATACAACAAAGACATGATGTTTAGTTATATTAAAAAATTAGTTTATGATACGAACTCTGAGAAATGCTACGCAGAATACCACACCGGACCAAAGGCACAAGATGTTGCCTACTTCGACACATGTATGGCTCCTACGCTTTCTTCTATAATGATGGAACTGAATATTGACGAGAATAAAATCGATACGTGTATGACTGAGAAAGGAAAAGCCCTCTACGATGCAGCGGTAAGTTATGCTAGAAGCACGGGCGCAGGCGGCTCCCCATCACCGTTCCTCAACGGCGTAACACTAAGGGCTGGTCGTTCACCTGAGGCTATCAAAACAGCACTATGTGATGCATTCAATGAAGCTCCGGCAGAATGCTCAACAACTCTATCTTCGGAAACACCTTCTGCTGGAATAACCAGCGCAACATCCGGATCTGACACAAACGCACAGTGTTAATTATTTTAACTGAAATTATTTCTTAGCAAAATTCCAAAGAACCTTAAAAGATTTCCTAAAACTTTCAGCGACGGCAGGGCTCTCAATCAAAATAGTTATCGGATTTTCCTTAGTTATAACAAACAAAACCACTTTGTCTCTCCAAATTGTTACCGCCGTAGGCATTTCTAATTCCTCTGAAAAAAATCGTATAAATGTATTCGGAAATTTTTTACGCACATTATAGAGAGATTTGTATTTCTTATTTATTATCATTTTATGTATAATTCCCTTATCGTCCCTTTGTTTTTCTTTCTTATTAAAATAAATTTCCCAGGACTCCGGCTGTTCGGTTAACCCCCACCCCAGTATCTCTTCCCCTTTTTTTAAATTTTGAACGTCCTCATATACCGTCTTTGCACCCTCAAATCCAAAAAAAATCTTAGCCTCTCCCCTCTTCGCAACCGATTGTTTAGAAATTAAAGCAGGAATAATCTTTTCTATCTCTTCCTTTTCTCGGTCTATTTCTTTTTTCTTCTCTTCAAGATAATCCTTAATCCTCTCGGGAGAAGCCGCCTCGAAATACTTAACGTTATTCTTTACGACAGAACCAACCAACCCCTTGCCCCCAAGCCTGTCCAAGACCTCGTACGTCTTGCTCCCAGAGACCTTAGATTTTTTAATAAGTGCGCCAGTCGTCGTAGAGCCAAGTTCGAGCAAAGCCAAATAGACTTTAATCTCTCCGTTGGTCAAACCGATTCTTCTAAGAGCATCTTCCATTAACGTACATGGGGGGGAATAATATTTATAAGGGTTCCGTTTCTAATATT
>Ga0208904_1000727_pt1 | contig 25239 bp, 26 predicted proteins | sample AntAceMetag02UKB_FD_184774 | JGI IMG/M metagenome (GOLD analysis project Ga0208904, IMG submission 184774) | Saline lake microbial communities from Ace Lake, Antarctica - Antarctic Ace Lake Metagenome 02UKB (SPAdes) (version 2) | ecosystem: Environmental > Aquatic > Non-marine Saline and...
TCTGGGCTAACACAGTATACTTGCACCCGAAGATGTAGTTTTACTGAACCAGATCCGCCCCTTTAGTGGCAGTAAGGAACATATTATCTACGGGGGAAAGTATATAACTGTGTTAGCGGTGTAATTATAACACCAATAACGCCTCTTTTCTAATTTTTTTCTTTTCGACTTCTTTTTCTTGGAAAGTTTGTGCTTCCTTTTTTTTATTCGAGCTTTTTTTGTAATTGACGTCATATTTTTATTTGTTTAACTTAGAAACTTTCGTTAGGTAGAGGAAGCCCTAATCAGCAGAAAAAATGCATTTGGCCATTCCCGTTTATCTCTAAATATGTTGAGGGCGAGTTAGGTTATCGTTTGTCATAATCTTTATTGATTATGGTGCTCAATCCCTGTGGGATAATTTTGCTCTTTAGCCTCGCCGATATCCATTTGGCATACGAGGTGAGGGTGGGGAAACTCTTTCGTTGAGGTGTCGTCGCTTCCTGTTGTACTTGACTTTGATAACGCTGTTATACAACTCTCAAACCAGTCACAGCGGTTCTTATGTATTTCGGTTAAATAACCGTAAATTATTTACTGCCTTTTGTCAGTAGATAATTTACGAGTATCTATCGTCCATTTTTTAATCGTTTTTTACCTTGGAGGTATAAAACTTCATCTAAAGAGTTTCGTGGTTTGTAACTGGATTTCCTCTCGTTATTTTTATGGCTCTTTCGGCGGAGGCTTCCCTTAGAATTGATATTAGATGAGCTTCTCTTCAAGGTTTCTTGCTGTATAACTAACATCAATATTTCTGAATTTACCTTTTTTTACACATTTGTTAATTTCATTTTGTTTCCTTTGGAACTTTTTATAGGGTTTTTTCTTACAAACTGGCTCTCCCGGGTACCAAATAACCTTATCCTTGTAGTTAGGATTAGGATCGCCCTGACAAATTGGGGCTTCACAAAATAAACAATGGGGTATTTTTTTACGTAGCATATTATTTTTTATTATTTAATTTATTAACGTTTCCTATTCCATCAGCGACCTCACTGGCGTCTATTATTCCTTCTAAAAAAATATCAGCAAAGAAATAAGCACTGTCTCTTATTTTTTCTATTTCATCGTCGGAGCAGTCTTTATATTCCTCTCCTAAGATTTTTCTCGTTTCTTTTATGGATAACATCGTACCCACTATGATATCTCTATATATGGATAGGGTCAGTACTGTTTTTGTAGCAATTGTTGGGGATAAAAAAACAACTAAAAAATGACTTATTTAAGCCATTTTTATAAATTTTATTAAAATTAGTGCCACTTAGGTGCTACTTAAACACTACCTATCCACTATAAAATTAAATTTTTTGTTATTCATTTTATGACCTCTTTTTTTAGAGGGTTCTATTAAACTATATTTTTCTTCCTTTATAGGGAAACCCAACACTTCTTTGAAGTGATCATTCATATCTCTTACATCTCTTGATATTCTCATCTTTTGGGACTCAGAAGGGTTATTTGTTTTCATAAGATAGATGGCTAATTCTTCTCTTAGAACTCTTCTGTTTTCATCTCGTAGGAGATAATCCAGTATACCTTTCCTTATAGGAGATATTAGCTTGTAAGAAGGTTCTTTATTCGGAGTTTTATAAATCAGATAATTTTGTATAAAAATGTCTATTTTATCAGTTTTTGTTTTTGTTTTTGTTTTCTCAATTTTATTTATAAAATAAGTGTGAATTCTTTTTGCATAGTTTCTAAAAAATTCAATTTCGTTTGGATCGTCTCGCTTATTCCCATACTCACTTATTATATTTAATAAATTTGTTGTTCTCTGTTCGTCACCAACTATTTTGTAGCCAACGATTTCCTCAAGCTCAAAACAAAAATGGAGATACTCTTGTGCCCTTTCAAAAACAAACCCTTCTTTTTTTAATTTTTTACTCTTAGCAAGTTCATAATCTGGGTAAGATTGTTGATCAGAAAGAGCAAAATACACCCAAAGTAGTCTTTCCCAAGCTCCCCAGTAAGACTTATTTCTTTCGTCCTCAAATTTCTTAATTAATTTGTTGTATTCATCTGTTACATCAATTTTCCCTTTTTTTGAAGTTTTATCATCTACCATTTTTTTTAGTTCAGCCTCTCTGGTTTCTGGGTGAATTTGTTTTAAATTATCACGGATTTCTTTTTCTAATAGACTGGCGATCTTAGAGAAATGGGTTGATTTTTTTATGTATTGTAGGTATTTTTCAAGATCAATATAAAAATCACGTTTATTTTTTTGCTTTGAAAAGGCTTCAAATAGTCTTTGTAATGAATTTTTATCTTTTTCTATGTTTTGATCTTTCATTTTAATTTTTATAACCTAATGTTATAATAAAATCACAATTAAATATACCCCTTTCTGGGGTAAGACCTAACCTCCCAGTTTTTACTGAGAGTATGGTTAAAGTCCTACAAAGCAAGAAACTCTTCGTGAGAATTGCTTTGTAGGCCCTGTTGGGAAACTGACAGTGGGTAGCTGAGCTACCGTCTCGCGGAGAGTTTTTTGTATTCTCCGTATAAAGTAATAAAAACAAAAAGTATGTTTAAATGTGCTTGGTGCAAAAAAGAAAATATAGACCCTCACCGTTGGTCAAAAAGTAAAGAGCTTATCTGTGAAGATTGCACCTATAAGTATGATTTTGCTTTAAGAAACAAACTCTTGAAAGAAAATGTTTCAGATTTATCAAAAGAGGATAGAAGAAAGATAAGTAGAAATTTAATTAAAATTGATCATATTATTAGCGCTTTTAGAATAATTAGGGCCGAAAAGATAAAAGGAAAATTTTATATTATAAATAATCTTGTTATCTGTTTCTTTGTAATTTCATTATTGGTTCTTTACCAAGTAATAGAATTTAGGAATACTTTTTTTGGAGGGCTTACCGAAATTATTTTTTATCTTGTTTACATTATGTTTTCGGTCTTATTTTGCGAAAGAATTTTTAGATTATTGCAGTATTTACAAATAAAAAAGAAAATAAAAGACGATGAATTTATAAATTAATTAAAGATGTAATATATGATATTAACACCAGAACAAAAAGTAAACTTTCCAACACTGGCGATGGTGCCACCAGAGATGTTGGGCAGAGAGGTGGAGAGGTTGAAAGCGCAGGGACAGACCGAAGATCAAGTGCTGGTAAATCTGGAACAAGATTTAAGCGAGGCAAGAGCGCAAGCACTGGGATAGGAAAAGTATATAAAATAATATGTTAAAACCAAAAAAATGCCCAAAATGCGGTGCAAGTAATGAAGAAATTTCTAATGTAGACGAAATGTGTGAGGCTTTAGGTGTTAGTAAGGAAAGTCAGACTGATAAGGATTGGATGTGTTGTGCTTGTATGGAATTTTTTAATTGCGACGAGGCAAAACTTACATCTTGGTATAAAGATAAAGATTTTTCCAAAATGACTATTAGTCAAATTTCTGATGTTATTTTTTCTGACTGGCGTGGTATGTCTTCTAATGCATTTCCATATGCTGATGCTATGCGAGATATAGAAAATATTAATGAAATGTATGGAGCCGATCCAGCAAGTCACATTGTTGGGTATTTTTTAAGTAATTCAAAAGATTGGAAAACTGAGACGGCAGGGAAAGTTAAAAAAGCATTACAAATTATGTTAGATGAGTGTTGATATTTATCAAGTATTTTATAAAAGATGTTAAAATAGTTAAAAAACCGATTGGAGTTCTTGTTTATTAGCTATTTAATTATTATATATGTCATATAGCCAGACAAAAAGAAAAATTAAGAGGTTGTTTAGGACGATTTTCAATAAATTACCAGTAGAAGGTAAGGATTTTCAATGTCTAAACGCTGGTGATCCTAATAAAGAAATATGGGTTTGTGGTTTACATAAACCTAAAAAATTACCTAAAGTCAAAAAAGAAACAAAAGAAACTTTGGAGTTAAAACTTCCTGAAGAATACCTTAAGTATTTTAAAAATAGTAAAGTTTATACAAGCCGTTATATAAAAAGAGATTCTTTCTATACCATTGAGTTAGATGATTCACTGCTTTTAATGAATAAAAATGACTACAATGTTTTTTCTAAACGCTTGGAAAAACTTGAAGAAAAGGAAAAGTTAGGAAAATTCTTTTTCCGTTTTGTGAAAGAAGATATTTCCGAACTAAGTTTGGGTGGTGGTGTTTTAGAACTTTCTGAGTTGGTTAAAATTCCTCCTTTTTTATTAGAGAATAACATAGATCTTATTTATAAAAAGAAAAAAGCAGGCTTGTTTATTTACAAGAAGGATAAAAAAGAAACCATAAAACTAAAACTTCCTCAAAAATATATAGATTATTTCCCAGATGATATCATCTATGTAAGCCATTATCCGAAAGAAAAATTTCTTCTTATGAACGAAAGCAATCATCAAAGACTTCAGAAACAACTTGATAACCCAGAATTAGATCCAATGTGTGGAATGATCCGCTTTTTTAGAGCTGGGATAACTGAAGCTGACTTTGATAGAACAAATGGGATAATTAACTTTCCTGAGCATTTAGGGAGTTCTTTGCCTAAAAATGACTGTTCTTTTGAGGAATATGATTTTGGCCTAATTATTTCTTAAATAAGGTTTTAATTGCTTTTGTTATTAGATATAATAAAAGTATGAAAAATCAATTAAAGAGAAAGAGGAAAATTGAAATTCTAAAGAAAAACGGATCAAAACAACGGAGTGATGTTGAGTTGTCTTTACCTATTGTTAGTGCGTTAAGAGAATTGATACTTTCCGGCAAAACTATCTATTCAAAAACAGGATTTATAGAGTATTTTTATGTAGATGATGAGGGTAGGAAAAATGTTAAAGAGGTAAGTAAATACACGATAATGTCTTGGTTAAGCCGAGGAAATGTAATACCGGAAACAGGAGAGACTTTAAGAGATGTTTTGGAAAGGACCAAACAAGAATATCGCACTAAAAAACAGGAGGAAATACGAAAAGGGTTTTTAAGTGAGGCTGATCGTGGACTGAAAAGAATGCTTAATCTCCGAACTAACGTTCTCGTTAGGGATAAGTCTGGTAATAAAATTATTGATAAAGATACAGGAGAGTTTATAAGACGTGAGGACCATAACTTATTGAGGATTAAAATGAATACAGCGAAACTTGTCAAAGAACGACTTGATCAAAAGAATTGGGGAAGGACTAAAAAGTTAGGGAGTAAGCCAGTAGCAATTTTTTCTTTGGCGGATTTACGTAGGGTAAAAGAGTGCGAAAATGCCTAATTTGGCTGAGAAATAAGTCTGGGAACGGGGCGGAAAAGGTGGTATAATAAATAAATATTATTATGTCAAAAGAAGCTTTATCAAGGATAAAGATTGATAAACTACTCCAAGATTCTGGATGGAGATTTTTTGATGAAGGAGAAAATAAGGCTAATATTCAACTTGAGTTAGGAGTAAATTTAACAAAAACGAAACTTGACTCTCTTGGTAATGATTTTGAAGCGGAAACAAAGGGGTATGTAGATTATTTGCTCTTAGATGATGATGGGCATCCTATTATTGTTGTAGAAGCGAAAAAGGAGGCTATACATCCATTAGACGCAAAGGAGCAGGCAAGAGAGTACGCTTATGGTAAGCGTTGTCGTTTCGTAATATTGTCAAATGGGAATTCTCATTATTTTTGGGATATAGAAACTGGTAATCCTCAAATTATTACAGAATTTCCAACTTTAGGATCTCTTTATCACAGAAAGGAATTTAAACCAAATAAAGAAAAACTTATTCAAGAAAATGTTGATACTGGTTATTTAGCTGAAGTAAAAAATAAAAATTTCAATCAAGATCCTCGGTACATTGATAAATCAACACGCGCTGAATTTTTGAAAGCAGAAAAATTAGTTGTATTAAGACCTTTTCAAATTTCTGCAATTCACGCACTTCAAAATGCAGTAAAAGCAGGACAAGAGAGATATCTTTTTGAAATGGCAACAGGTACTGGGAAAACTCTTACCACTTCTGCTATTTGTCGTCTATTTTTGCAAACAGGAAATGCGAAAAGAATACTTTTTCTTGTAGATAGAATTGAATTAGAAGAGCAAGCAGAAAAAGCTTTTAAAGAAACTCTTGGAATTGATTATATAGTTAAGATATTCAAACAAAACCGTGATAGTTGGAAGAGTGCTCAAATAGTTGTTTCCACAGTGCAATCACTCTTAGCTGGAGATCGCTATCGTAAAGAATTTTCTCCTACAGATTTTGAATTTGTTATTTCAGATGAAGCCCACCGTTCTCTTGGTGGAAATTCAAGAGCCGTTTTTGAGTATTTTAATGGTTATAAACTTGGTCTTACTGCTACTCCAAAAGATTATTTAAGAAATGTAGCAAATCAAAATGATCTAAGAGCATTGGAACGGAGAGAAATGCTTGATACTTATAAAACTTTTGGCTGTGGATCAGGAGAACCAACTTTCCGTTATAGTCTTCTTGATGGAGTAAAAGACGGATATTTGATCAATCCAACTGTTATTGACGCGAGAACTGAAATTACGACAGAACTTCTTTCAGAGAAAGGATATTCAGTTGTGGTTGTTAACGAAGATGGAAATGAAACGGAAGAGATTTTCAAACAAAACCAATTTGAAAAGCGATTTTTTAATGAAAGAACTAACATAGCTTTTTGTAAGGCCTTTATAGAAAACGCAAAGAAAGATCCAATTTCTGGTGAATTGGGTAAATCTCTTATTTTCTGTGTAAGCCAAGCTCACGCTCGTAAAATTACCCAAATTTTAAACGAAATGGCTCATCAAGTATGGCCAGAAAAATATAACTCAGATTTTGCTATGCAGATAACTTCTTTCGTAAAAAAAGCTCAAGATAAAACCGTTCAATTTACTAATAATAAATTAGGAGGAACTTCTCAGTTTAAGGAGGGATATAAAACAAGTAAGACAAGAATTGCTGTAACTGTTGGAATGATGACAACTGGTTATGATTGCCCTGATATTCTTAATATAGCATTTATGAGACCAGTTTTCTCTCCTGCTGATTTTGTCCAAATGAAAGGAAGAGGAACTCGTTTAAATACATTTTCTTTTGAAAATCAAAATCATAAGAAAGAAAAGTTTTCACTTTTTGATTTTTTTGGAAATTATCAATACTTTGAAAATGATTTTAAATATGATGAGGAATTAGAACTCCCACCTTCAGCAGGTTTAGGTGGCGGTGGTGGAGACCCACCTCCAGTCCCTATAGAAATAGATATTAAAAAAATGGATAAAGTTTCTTCTCAGGAAAAGACTGAACTTGATGAGACAGGTATGCGAGTAGATCGTGAACTTTATATTCAAAAATTTGAAGAGGCAATTAAAGATGATGAAGAAGTTCAAACTGTTTATCAACAAGAAGGAGCAGTAACTCCTCTTGTTGAAGAAATCGCCCATCGCAAAATAATGAATAAACCTTCTGAATATTTTACTCCAGAAAAACTAAGAAAAAATGTCGTCGCTGACAGATGGATAAGTTTTAAAGAACTTTTACAAAAAGCATTTGGTGAAATAGATGAATTTAAAAATCTTGACCAAAAAATTGATGATGAATTTGATAAGTTCCAAGATATTGAGGAATTAGACGCTAACTTAGTCCCTTCTGCAAAATGGCTTTTCTCAGCTTATCTCCAAGACAAATCAATTCAGAAAGTTATGGAAAACCGAGAATATGGACGGTTACCTACAATGTCAGGGGTAGATATTCAAGCTTTTCAAAAACTCGCTCAAACAAAAAGAAATGGGCACACTTATGCTCAGTATATACCAACTTATATCCACGATTATGTTGGAAATTTAAGAGAATTTGAAAGGGTCTAATATTAACAGCGAATTAAATAAATATGTTAAATTCAGAAACAAAACAAAAAATCAACTCACTTAGGCAAATTTTAGTTGGTAAAGTTCCTAATCCTCAATCTCAAGTTGATCAAATCACCAACGCATTGATTTATAAATATATGGATGATATGGATCAACAAGCTGTTTCTTTAGGTGGGAAAATAAGTTTTTTTAAAGGAGAATACGAAAAATACAGTTGGAAAAATTTAATGGATACAAAAATCGGAGCTCAAGAACGAATGAATATATATACTGAAGCATTAGAAAAAATGGGGACAAATGAAAATCTATCTCCTATTTTCCGCGATATCTTAAAAGGAGCTTTTTTGCCTTACCGTTCTCCAGAAACTCTTAACTTATTCCTCCACGAGGTTGATAGTTTTTCTTATAGTAATAGCGAAGAGTTAGGTAATGCTTTTGAATATCTTCTTTCTATAATGGGAAGTCAGGGTGATGCTGGTATGTTTAGAACCCCAAGACATATTATTGATTTTATAATTAATGTTGTTGACCCTAAAAAGAAGGACACTGTTCTTGACCCTGCTTGTGGAACAGCTGGATTTCTTATATCAGCTTTTAAACATATTTGTAAAAAACACGACGGTGTTGATAATAAAACTGGCAAAAAAACAAATAAAGAAACAGCTTTGACTTCAACTGAAACTAAAAAAATTCATAATAATTTTACAGGATATGATATTAGTCCTGAAATGGTAAAACTTTCTCGGGTAAATATGTTTTTGCATCAATTTCCTGAACCAAAGATTTTTGAATATGATACTCTTAGTTCTACAGATAGGTGGGAAGATGATTTTGATGTAATTCTTGCTAACCCACCTTTTATGTCCCCAAAAGGAGGTATTATTCCTCATAATAAGTTTAGTGTTAAGGCTACCCGTGCAGAGGTTCTCTTCGTTGACTATATTTTAGGACATTTAAAACCAAAAGGACGAGCTGGTATAATTGTTCCTGAAGGAGTTATTTTTAAGTTAGATACTGCTTATAAACAACTTCGCAAAGCATTAGTGGAGGATGGCCTATGGGCTGTAGTTTCATTGCCTCAAGGGGTTTTTAACCCTTATGCAGGGGTAAAGACATCTATACTTCTTTTTGACAATGATCGTTCAAAATCACAAAAAGAAATTTGTTTTATTAAAATTGATAATGATGGTTTTGATTTAGGCGCACAAAGACGTGAAATGGGTGAAAATGATTTACCAAAAGCCTTAGATATTTTAGAAAAATGGAAACAAGGTAAAAAAACAGAGAATTCTATGGTTCTTTGGGTTGATAGAGAAAAAATTGCTGAAAGTGGTGATTATAATTTAACTGGAGACCGTTATTGTGAATTGAAAAGTTACAAGAATAGAAAATGGGAGATGGTGGAATTAGGTAAAGTATTAAAATATGAACAGCCAACAAAATATATAGTTAATTCTGTTAATTATAATAATAATTATAAAACTCCAGTATTAACTGCTGGAAAAACATTTATTTTAGGATATACAAATGAAAAAAATGGAATTTTTCCTGCAGAGAAATTACCTGTAATTATTTTTGACGATTTTACCACCGCTATAAAATTTGTTGATTTTCCATTTAAAGTGAAATCATCTGCTATGAAAATTTTGCGTTTAGATGGGGGTGGAGCAGATATTAGGTTTTTATTTTATGTTATGGAAGCAATAATGTTTAGGCACGAGGATCATAAAAGATATTGGATTTCTGAGTATTCAAAGATAAAAATTCCACTTCCTCCTATTGAAATCCAAAAACAAATTGTTGAGGAAATAGAAAATTATCAAAAAGTTATTGATGGTGCTAAGCAGGTAGTAAAAAGTTGGAAACCGAGTATAAAAATTGATTCTAAGTGGAAAATGGTTAGGCTTGGGGATGTTTGTGAGACTATGTCAGGAGGAACGCCATTAAAATCAAAAGAAGTATATTATAGAAAGGGAACAATTCCTTGGATTAGAAGTGGAGAAGTTGCTCAAGGGTTTGTAGAAAAATCAGAGTTATTTATTACGGAGGAAGGTTTAAAAAACTCATCTGCTAAATTATTCCCAGTAGACTCTGTTCTCGTCGCTATGTATGGAGCGACTGCAGGGCAGGTCGGTATTTTGAAGTTTGAAAGTACTACAAACCAAGCAGTTTGTGGTATTTTACCAAATAAAAAATTGATTCCTGAATTTTTATTTCAAGTATTAAAAGATCAGAAAGAAATAATTATTAGTTTCGCTGGTGGTGGTGCTCAACCTAATATTTCTCAAGGAGTTGTTAGAAATCTCAAGATTCCTATACCAACACTTAAAATCCAAAAGCAAATTGTAAAACAGATTGAGTCTGAGAGAGTTTTTATTCAAGGGAATAAAAAATTGATTAAAATATTTGAGGAAAAAATAAAACAAAAGATAAAGGAAGTTTGGGGAGAATAATTTATGAAAAATTATGCTGAAAAAATATGATGAATATATACAAAAACTTCTAATAGCTCAATATGAGGTATCAGAAATTATTGATCATAAATTAACAAAAGGGGAAGTACGAGAGGATTTCTTGAAAGATATGATAACCAAAAGACTTCCTAAATATCGTGCCGTAAATGGTGTAATAGTTGATCCACTAGGAAGACAAAGCCCTCAATGTGATTGTATTTTGTTGAAATCAAATGCTCAGACAAGAAAAATTGGGAAGCAAGAAATTGTTGATATTGAAGACGTTCTTTTTGTAATAGAGATAAAAAGTAATGCGAAAGGAACAGATCTTAAAAAATTTAATGACGATATAAAAAAAATAAAGAAAATGCAAAATTCCAATGATCGTATGAAGTTTATATTGTTTGGCTATGAAATAAATTTGAAACATCTAACTATCTTAAAGAGGTTTAAACACAATTTTGATAGTTATATCAAAAGTATTTATCTTGATCCAAGGGGTAACGAAATGTATCCAAATATTGATATCTTGTTAAATTTAAGTAGTTCGTTTGAAGTTTTGTCTGAAGAACCTTGCAAAAATAAACCTTTTATATTGCAAAGGATTGAAAAAATAAAAGGTAGCCCTGAAGAGTATTTTTATAACTCAAATCGTCCAATTATTAGAGAATTTTTTGGGATATTAAAGTAATTAAAAAAGTAGTAAGCATCTGTTTAAAACAAATATTTATAATGCCTAAAAAAGTTGTAGAAAAAAATAAAATAACATTTTTAAATGATAAAGATATAGATTTAGATAAAAAAGATAATCTAGGAACGAAACCTTATGCTGATTTATTGTTTAACATAATAAACGATGCAAAAGAAACTCCTGTTACCATAGGTCTTTTTGGTGGTTGGGGATCTGGTAAATCTTCAATTATAAAGACAATAAAAAACAGATTTGATGACGAAAAAAAATTGAATACTTCAGTTTTTATATATGATGCTTGGAAATATTCAGAAGATGCATTTAGAAGAACTTTCTTGCATAAATTAGTTGAAAATTATGAACTTAAATCTAGTGATTTTTTTAATTCATTCTACGAAGATAAACACGAAGAAATCAAGACTAAAATAGGACTGGCTGATAAATGGTGGGTATATTTAATTTTAATTTTTATTCCTATAATTTTTATTAATTCTGTCTCATTCTCTCTAGAGAAAGAATTTGATTTTACTATATTTGTTATTTCCTTAACGATTTCAGTTATTACAGCTTTTGTAACAAAAGCATTTATTCAATATAAAATATCAATAACAAAATCTAAATTATTTTCTCCTGAGCAATTTGAAGACAGTTTTAAAGCTATAATAAAAAGTTTGGTAGAACCAAATTATTCAAATATATTAACCAAAATCTGGTTTAAATATATTTTAAATAAAAAAATAGAAAAAATAGTAATAGTTATTGATAATATAGATAGATGCCACAAAGATTTGGCTTTTGAGTTACTTTTAACAATAAAAAACTTTTTGGAACAAGAAAATGTAATTTTTATAGTTCCTGTAGATAATTTAGAAATCAAAAAACATATAAAATTAGAAAATCATAATGAAGACGAATTTTTAAGGAAATTGTTTAATACAACCGTAACTATAAAGAAGTTTTCTGAAGACGATTTATTTGATTTTGCTGAAAATATTACAAAAGAAGAAAAAATAAATTTACCAAATGAAGTTATTTCTTTAATTTCTCAGAAATTTTCTAAAAATCCTAGAAGAATAAAACAATTTTTAAATATTTTAATATCAGAAATTAATTTGGCAGAATGTTTAGAAAGAAGTGGTAACATTCCTTTTGGTTCAATAACAAAAGAGTTGTCGTTTCTTACTAAAATATTATTGATAAGAGAAGAATGGTTTGATTTTTATGAATATCTTAATGAAGACCCTACTAGATTAGTTGATATAAACATTTCATTGGAAGACAATGATGAAAATAAAAATAATAAAGAAAATATTAAAAATAACAATATTTACCTAAATGATGATCAGAAACATTTTTTAATAAGAACTTCTCATATTACTCCAGAAAAACATAAAAATTATGAAGTATTTTTTGTTAATAAAGATACATTCAAAAATATACCTGATAATGTACTTAACTTTGTTATTTCTCAAGATTGGTTTTCAATTAAAAAAATATTAAAAAAAGGAGAAATTACTTTTAAAGAATTAGTTAAATTTATTGATAATAAATTTGAAAAAGACGTTTCAAATAGAAATCTTTTAAAAACAACCGGTTTTAATATTTTTTCTTTAGTATTTAAAATATCAAAAGACAAAGATTATTCAAATATATTTGAAAAATATTTCTATGGAAATTCTCAATTATTTGGAAACGTTAGAGGGCATTTAAATCAAAAAAGTATAAAAAGTATAATGCCTCTTTTTAATTCGGAAGATTTTTTGTTTTTTATGAAAAATAAGCTTGTTCAAAATAAAAAGCCAATGAGTAATCTTATAAATATAATGAACAAAATAACTTTACCAACAGAGGAAAAAGAAATAAAGTTATTAGAAAATTATATAACAATACTTGAAGATAATCCGAATTATATAAAAAAGATATCTCCAATTTTCTCTAGAGTTATCGGTAACCAACCAAATTTTTTTAATAGGTTTAAATTATTAATAAAAGATAAGAATACAATAAAAAGACTTTTATCTTTGAAAACCATAGAAGCTTTTATTAAAGATTTGGATTTAGACCCAGAAGAAAAAAATACAAGGGTAAAAATAGAAATAATAGAAAGTTATCACTTAGTAGAAAATTTATCTGAAGAAAATATCAATATTCTTCTTAACAAAATTGCCAATTTTGGAGGAAGTGAAAAATATGAAATCATTCAATTCTGGTTAAATAGAATAAAGAGGTTTATAAAAGAAACAGAAAATAAAGAAACCCATAATAATATACTTAGGTATCTTAGTATTATAAATACTTATTTATGGAATAATTTCAATGTAATGTTTGCTGATGAAAATTATGAAGAAACCCTTCATTTGTTCTTAGAAGTTATAGAGGATTTGTATACGTCTAATATTGCTGAAGATAGAACTAATATCCGAGATTGGCTTACTAAATTTTACACACAAACCCAAAATCCATCTGTTTATTTGAAAGTAAATAGTATTTATCAAAGGCTTACTAACAGATTTGTTATTTGGGATTGGTCTTACAGTCAACAAATAATTGATAAATTTAATCAAATAACTGTTTGGGGAGAAAAAAAAGAAATAGCTAAATCCTTAAATTTAATGTTAAGTAAAACAAATTCAGATAATGGATTAAACTCAAATCAAATTGAAACGATATTAAGAAATTATTTAAATAGTGAAAACTCTATTGAAATAATAGATTGGATAAAAAACATAAAAAACAATCCATTAGTTTCAAACCAAATATCTATAATAATTAATGGGTGGTCAACAGACGTAAAAGAAAACAAGTTGAATGTAATTAAGGAAATCGGTTCAAAAGAATTACTTGAGCAAAGTGTTAAAGAAATATTAGAAAATGCTGATTGCGAAAATATAGATGTTAAGTCTGATTTAATAACACAATCAAAAATTAATTTATTAATAATAAGAAATGTAATAAAAGAAATTTTAAGAAACAATGATAAAGATGATGAATATTTATATTGTTTATTAAAAACAGCTGTTGGTAAAAAATGGTTAAATAAAGGGCTGTCTGATTTTGTAATTAGCAAGGTTAAACCACTTCTTGCTGGAGATAAACCAGAGGGATATACTTTTGCAATAAAAATCCTAGATCAAATTGAAATTACTAATGACAGAAAAGAATTATTAAATTCATTGCTAAGAGAGATAAAACCAAAAGAATTAGAAGATGAAGACGTAAAAAAAATACTGAGTAAACTTAAAAGAAAAACTAAACAAATAAAATAATTAATGCTTTAACGGCTTTAATAGTAAATAATTAAAATTTATTGCTATACAACACTTTTTTAGAAATCAGTGCGATAATGAAATAGATATAGCGCATTGATGTATTAATAAAAAGGGAGCAGAAAACTCTAACTCCAAGAAGGAATAAGACTTAACAACTCTAATTCTTTGATAATTTGGTTATAGTCTATTCCAGTTAAGTCCACGAGTAACAATTATATATTGTAAAATAAAAACTAAGATAATTTCTTGGTTTTTGTTTTTTATGGAGTAATTTTATTACTATTGACATTATATAATTATATGTATATAATATATACGTAATTAGAAAAGGTTCTAATTATCCCAAGTCGTAGGGTTTATGACAATGTTCATTGATAGGAGGTTATAAAATGGCAAAGTTTTACGCAAAAACACTGGAAATGTCCGATGAGGAAATGGGTCAAATCGCTCTGGCAATTGTCCGAGAAAAAATGCTTCGAGGAGTTCGTTTTACTCCTCAAATTCGTCGAGAAATCGGGGAAGAAGCAAAGAAACTTGGTATTAAGTTTGACAGAGCAATGGTTTTCACTGAAATTCTCGCAAGAGAAACTCTGGAAAGAACTTTTGAACCCACACAACCTATTGCCAAAGGTAAGAAGTATGTAGACGGGAGCAAATTAGGTCCCGCGTTTACAAAAAAAGATTAACCTCTAAAAAGTGAAAGGGTTAGTGTCTTAAATAAGACCAAGGGTAATTGTCCACCTCTCTCAATTTGAGACTGGGTGCATCAGAATAAGAACCTTCTCCTCTCACTTTTGTTCACAACAAGCCCTGTTTTGTTTAACCACAATTCAGGGCTTGGTTTTATTTATATACTTCTAACTGAGAAATAATCTGCAATAACTCCAATTCTTTGATTATTTGGTTATAGCCTATTCCAGTTAAGTCCACAAAAGTAAAAAGAGGTAGCCGAATGGCTATCTCTTTTTTCTTTCTTTTGTGAGACCAGACAGGACTTGAACCGAGGCTGTGCGAAGCCCGACGAAGTGTAGCGAAGTCGGAACAGCCGAGTGGAGGTCAAGGGAGTAAGATATTTATGAGTGCGAAGCACGAAATAAATATCTACGAGAGTGATCAAGTCCTGGAATATCTAGAATCCCCCGAAGGGGTACGTCTAATACAGTGGAGATTTTTGGGGGAGGTGGTAATATATAAATATATGGAAAAAGAAGAAATAATAGAATTTCATCAGAAAATATATAAAGTCATGGAGAAGGTAATGCAAGGTGAAGAGATTCAGGCTCAGTACATTTTTAACGCAGAAATGGTTAAAAAATATAGCGATAAAATGATTCAGGGAAGTAATCTTTATTTTGCAATACCGTTTTGGGTTATTCTGAATGAATATTTAAATAATATAAGTGTTAGGATTGTTAATGCACCTTCAGCAGATAAAAATAATCTTCTTGATGAATATCAAGAATATCAGGAAGAGTTTAAAAAAATAAAGGGTAAATCAAACAAATGATTTACCCTTTTAGGCCGGTGCCGAAATTTTTCTAATTGTAACCTCTATCAGAGGCGTTTTCACCACCGTGATATTCTTGGTAGTTGCCGGAAGCCGTGTCAAGTTTGTAGGAATCATGCTCATGACCGCTACCGTGGTGGGTGAGTTTATCTCCTCTGACTTTTGCATTATCTTCACTGTTTTGACGAACTCTCGTAGTTTCGCCATCTCCATCCGAACTGAAAAGTCTTGCCCAGAGTCCCATGATATTACCTCCTGTGGTAAAAAAATTAAGGCATTATTGCCAAGGAACAATCATTGACATAATACCTTTTTGTCTAAAAAATTCAAGTCCTGTCTTTATTTTAAGTCCCGATGCGAAAGCATTGGGGTTTTTAGATATTTCTTACACAAAATGTTAAAATAAATTTATGGAAAAATTAAAATACAAACAACATCTTCCAGATTATATTCATAAATTTAAAGAAGATACTCGTTGGAAAACTTTGGAAACAGAACATTATATTTTCAATTTTTTTCTAGATTCTGTAGCGGAGAAAGAAATTAAAAATATTACTGAAAGACAAGAACAAGCTTATAAAAAAATTATTGGCTTTCTTGAAATATCAGAACCAACTCAAAAAATAATTTATTATCTTTATTCAGACGAACAAACTAAAAAAGAATTAATGGGAGATGATTGGTATGCTCAAGCTATTTATAATGAAAACTGTGTACATGTTTTATATACTGAAAAAATTAAACCGATAGGGGAACACGAAGACACACACTTACTTTCACTGTCTTGGGGTTTATCCATACCATTATTTCAAGAAGGTTTGGCTGAATATCTGGTGGGATATAATTGGTACGGAGAGGACCACAACAAATGTGTTAAAGAAGGTTGGAATCAAAGTTTCGAATTATCACTTTCAAATCTAATGGATAATGACTCTTGGTTGGCTATCCCCGATGAGATGGCTTTATTTTCCTATTGTATTGTCGGTTCTTTTGTTACTTTTTTAATTGAAAAATATGGTAAAGAAAAATTCAAAGAACTTTATCAAGAGACTGACAGAGAAAACACTGCTGAAAAAAACAAAAAGATTTTTAAAGAAATTTATGGTGTTTCAATAGATGAAATAGAAAAACTGTGGAAAAAAGGTTTTTAGATAAAATAATGTTTGAATTGTAATCAGATTTTTAAGATCTTTATTTCAACACTTAATTGATTCCAAAAGTTTAATTCTTGTATGATTTGGTTCCAGTGAAATCCTATTAGGTCCACCATAAGAAAAAGGGGTAGCCGAAAGGCTATCTCTTTTTTCTTTCTTTTGTGGACCAGACAGGACTTGAAAGACGGAGGCGCGAAGCCAGTTTGTGAGCTTACGAACAAATTGTAGCCGAGTCGGGGTCGCGAAATTTTGCGAAGCAAAATATTTGTGACTAAGTCCCGGAGTATTTAGAACCCCCGAAGGGGTACGTCTAATACAGTGGAGATTTTTGGGGGAGGTGGTAATATATAAATATATGGAAAAAGAAGAAATAATATATTAAATATGCCAAAAATTTAAAAAATGATATTTGAACTAAAACAAAAGAAAAATAAATCTTTAGATGAAACTTATAAAAAATCAATGAAAGAGTTGGATGATTTTTATGGAATCCGTTGGGAAAGAAATCTTCCAAATGTTTTTATCTTAAAAAGTAGAAAGGAAATCAATGTTATACGTGGGAAGGATAAAGAAGATTGGGTGGTAGGTTGGGCTGGTGGTTTTAATACTTTATACCTTTTAGATTATACAAAAATTAAAACAGAAAGTTCTCATAAAGAAGTTTACTCAAAAGAAAAGTATAATGCTTTGATCAAACATGAATTGAGTCATTTATTTTTTAATATTTTGATAAAACAAGGTTATTCACCAATTTGGTTGAATGAAGGTGTTGCTATACATTTGTCAGGACAGAATAAATTTAAAAAAGAAATTACAGAATTTAAAACTTTTTTAACATATTATGAAAAAGGAGGAGGGGAAGTCTATCTAGAATCAGGTTTCTTTGTTGAAATATTGATTGAAAAGTATGGTAAGGATAAATTTTTGAAATTCTTAAAATCCTTGAAATCTATCAAAAACAGAAAAGAATTCGATGCTTTGTTTTTCAAAACTTATAAATTTAAGTTGAATTATAAGGAAATTAATAAAATGTTAGTTTAAAATCTTAAGAAGTCTAATAAATAATATTATATATAATGTTAAAACTAAAATTTAATTATTCAATTGAATACGAAACTGAGAGAATTAAAAATACACTTAGTAGGTTAGATTGGTTTAGAGAAAAAGGATATAAACTTTCATTTCCTAAAAACTTTACTTTAGAAGATGAAGACTTTTCCGATGATAACATTAAGAATACTATTGTAGAAGAATACAATGAAACAGATTATAAAAAAGTAGCAGACACTGTAAATGAACAATGGTTAAAATTTAGCCCTCGTTTAGAAAAGTATTTTTCAGAAACAAAAATTAAATTTGAAGATGCCTATGAAATTAAATTAACAAAATATGGTGTGGCTGGAAGTTATAATTTACCGAGTACTGTCATTGCTAATATCCAGGCCCATTATGATGCAGGTCTCGTTAAAACAATAATTCACGAAATAATTCATTTGTCTATTCAAGAATTAATTGAAAAATATGAAGTTGAGCATTGGGAGAAAGAAAGGATCGTTGATTTAATAGTTTTTAAAATTGTTCCTGAAATAGCTAAAATGCAAAATATATCAATTGATACAAAACCAATCGATGAAGGTTTTGAAAAATATTATCCAGATATTGAAAAGGTGGTTAAAAATCTATAAGTTATGGAAATAAAAGCAGAAAAACTTCATAAAACGTATAAAGCGAATATTGTATTAGAAGACGTTTCTTTTGTGTTGGAAGCGGGTCAAAAAGTTGGTTTGGTAGGATATAATGGAACAGGAAAATCTACTTTGCTAAAGATTTTGGCTGGGGAGGTTGAATGTGATGGTGGCGTTCTTACTAAAAGAAAAGATTTAGTCGTTGGATATGTGCCGCAGGATACTTCGGACTTACTTGATTGTAGTATTTTGCAATTTTTGAAAAACAAAACTCTGAATGAAAATCTAGAGGAATATAAAATCGAAATTACTTTTGCTGGTTTGGGATTAGATAAATTGTCTTTAGCTGAAAACTTGAATACTTTAAGCTCGGGTCAAAAATCTAAGGTGTTTTTGGCAGGTATCTTGCTGTTAGAGCCAGATGTCATGCTTTTGGATGAGCCGACCAATAATTTAGATTTAGCCGCTTTAGTTTGGTTAGAAAAATTTTTGAAGAACAGTTCCTCTGCTAGTATTATTATTTCACACGACAGGCTTTTTCTTGATCGGATGGTTAATAAGATTTTTGAGATAAAATGGGACTCTCGGACTTTGCAAATTACAAACGGAAGATATTCAGACTATTTAAAGCAAAAAGAAAAAGAATTTCAACGGCAACTACAAAAACATGGAGAAGAACAAGAGGAAATAGAACGTTTAAATTCTATTGTCGATAAAAAACAAAAAAGTACAGCGCAAGGCTCAAAATGGAAAGGGACCGACAATGATAAGTACCTGAGAGGATTTAAGAGAGAACGGGCCAGTGCTTCTGGGAGAATTGTAAAAGCGATAAAAAAGAAAATTGAAAAAGCTTCTAGTAGTTCAATAGTAAAACCTTTGAGCAGGGATACTTATCGATTATTAATTGATCCTAAAAAACCAACAGGTGAGAGTGATATTAGATTTGAGAAAGTTGTCCTTGGTTATCCAGATAGTTTTAAAACAGGTTTGATTAATCTAAGTATAAGTTATGGGAATAGGGTTGCGATTTTGGGCGAGAACGGTACTGGTAAATCAACTATTTTGAAAGCAATTAGTGGAAGACTAACTTCAATAGAAGGGCAAGTAAAAGTAGGGAATTCATTAGTTGTCGGAAATTTGATGCAAGAACATGACAATTTACCTTGGGAAAAGACTTTGCTTGATTACATTTCAGAAAAGACAGAATTATCGATACAAGATAGTTATGCTCTCTTGAGTAGGTTTGCTTTCAATCAAGAGGACGCAAACAAAAAAATTATCAGTTTTTCTCCGGGTGGTCGTTCTCGAATACTCTTGGCCTTATTTTCTGAACTTTCAGTGAATACACTTCTTTTAGATGAGCCAACCAATCATTTGGATCTAGAAGCTTTGTCTGCTTTAGAGGAAGTTCTTTTCGATTACGTCGGGACGATCATACTTGTGTCTCACGATCGTTATTTTATCAACAAATTTGAAGCTGATTATTTTTATTTGATGCAGGATGGGGAACTTAACATTTTGCCTGATTTTAACTCGTACTTACAGGAGGTAAAAAAGAAAACTAATCGTTTGAAGTATTTTTTGTAATCTTTATCTTAATTTGATTATCAGTATATATTATGTTATATTTTTTATTGGAAGTCTTGTTCTTTGGCAATTTCGCCACAAAAACTATATTTTACGGAGGTAAAAACAATGGGAGCAAAAAATCATCAGCCGTGTAATCGTTATTTGGTAAATTCAACTAAATTATCTCGCTCTGTCAGTCTGGCTTATGTTTCTCTCGAGCGGTCAAATATCGCTCTTGAGGACCTGCTTCTCGCCGAACTGACGAACAACAACAGCTGTAGTTTTCCTGAGATTATTCAGGAGCTGGGCAATTCCAGTTCTGCTTTGAATGAAGCTTTGGTAAACTGCAGAGAACTGCGTCGGCAGATGGATGAAGATCGCTACTCTGACCCTGATGTCTTGGCCACCATTAATTTGAAGGCCGTTGGGGAACTTTTCCAATCAAGAGGCATCGTTCGCTTGGAGGATTGGTCAAAGATTTGTGAACTGACGTTGACCCACGGTTTTTATTCGGTACTCGGTTATTTTGAGAAAATGATTGCTGAGATTTCCGCGAAAACCAGGGAGGTGTCTAAACTCGTTGCTGACCTCGGTGGTATTTCTCAAACAGCGCAAGTGAACCTTGTTCTTGAGGAGAATACCGAAGCTAACGTTAAGGTTGAGTTCTTTCAACTCTATACCCTTTGGTGTAAGTTTAACGGTGAATTCGTTGCCTCCAGTGTTCTGTCTACAGAACTGTGGTATCTCGAAAACGGTTACGGATCTCTTTTTGAAAAGGAGTCTGTTCTTTCAAAGGTGATGTGACCGTAACAAAAAGGCTTTATGCAGATGTTTTGCATAAAGCCTTTTATCAATTTATAATAAAGAAATGAAAGTTAAAGATTTAACACAAAATTATATAATAAATATCTTAGAAAAAGATAATCTAGACTTATACAAACAAAGTATGCCTGATTTATTAAATCATTATTTTAAGTATTGGGCTTTGGAAGAATATTTTCATAAATCACTGAAAACAAAAGAAGAAGTAGAGAATAAAACTAGCATGGTAAAATCTCGTTTGGGTTTTATTGAACAAAAACTTAATGATTTTGGATTTGATACTACTGATGTAGAAATAATCTTGTTTGTTGGTCAAAACTGTACTAACGGGCACGCTTTTGAAGAAAAGGGTGGATTTATTGTTTGGTTACCAGTTGAAGCTTACGAAAATATTGAAGATGTGGATATTTTTGTGACTCACGAAATAATTCACGCTTTGCATTATTCAAAAAATTCTGATTTCTATTTCAAAACAAAAGATGAAAAAATAAATGTTGGTAGGCAAATAATAACAGAGGGGATTGCAACCTATCTCACATCCAAGGTTTTGAATATAAGCGATGAAAAAGCGTTATGGGCTGATTTTCTTAATCAGGCGGAGCTGAAAAATTGGTTTGATGAATGTTTAAGTAAAAAGTTTGAATTGTATTATTTTGTCTTAAGGAAATTTAATTCTGTTGATGAAGACATACAGATTTTTTGGGCAAATGACCCTAATGATATTTATAAATATAGGTCTGGTTACTTTATTGGTTTAGAGTTGATAAAAGAATTTGTTCAGGAAGAAAACATTTCAGATAGGCAACTTATTGAAATAAACAGAGGTCTTTTCGAAGAAAAAATTAAACAGATATTAAAAAAATAATTATAAATTTGTAATATTGATTTATGAATAAAAGAAAACTATTATTAACCTCAGCAGGTTTATCTTCTGAAACTGTCGCTCAGGGGTTTGAAAGTATGGCTGAGGGCCTTAAAGATCAGCCTGTGGCTATTATCACGACAGCAGCTGAGGGGAAAGAGGAGAATAAATATTCTCAACTTGCTAAAAAACAGATTGAGGACATGGGCTTTGCTAATATTGACTTTGTTGATTTTGAGACAGAGCCAAATAAAGATCTTTCATCCTATGGTGTATTTTATGTTTGTGGCGGAAATACTTTTAAACTTCTTAAGTTTGCTAAAGAGGCAAATTTTAAATCATCGATTGAAGAACTTTTTAAACGAAATGGATTGTATATAGGTGTGAGTGCAGGAAGTATTATCGTTAGTCCTTCAGTCCAAATTGCAGGTGAAATTGAACCCGATGATAATGAAGTTGGACTTGATGATTTAACTGGTCTTAACCTTGTAAATATGATTATTCTCCCTCATTATTCCCTTGAGATAGAGGAAGAAGTAGTAGCCTTTGAAAAAAAGTATTCCGTAGCTGTAGAACGTTTAAATAATTCACAAGCTGTTTTTATTAAGGATGATAAGGAAATTGTTGTTGGATAGTAAGAGGGGTATAGTAGATAACTTTTTGAATTGTAATCAGATTTTTAAGATCTTTATTTCAACACTTAATTGATTCCAAAAGTTTAATTCTTGTATGATTTGGTTCCAGTGAAATCCTATTAGGTCCACCATAAGAAAAACTGCTAACTTTTTGTTAGCAGTTTTTATTATTTGTGCATCTAAATAGGAGGATTTGAACCGAGTGAAGTATGGAGGAGGAGCTTGCGACGACGAATACGAGCGAGTGAAGTGAAAGGCGAATGAAAATATCCACGAGAGTGATCAAGTTCTGAGATATTTAGAATTTTTGTAAGAGCACAATTAATAGAGTGTAGATTTTAAAGGTAGATGGTAGAATAAAATGTATACATTAAATTATAAATTTATATATTAATAATTAACTAAAAAAATATTTCATCTATATGAAAACAAAAGCGATTATAGCGATGTTGACGGGGTTGATTGATTATATTGGTGATTTGTATGCTGTAAAGCAATATTTGGGTGATGAGATAGGGGAGGAAGCGGTGGTTTGTTGGTAAATTCTAAAAAGGTTGCTTATATTTATTTATTGTGTTACATTGATTTTACGTTTGTTCTTCAAATAAACTTAGAAAGGAGGTGACCAATATGGAAAAGAAATGGTATATTCACTCGAACGATGATGAAGATTATGATGACGGTGCGGCCGACGAGCAGGAAAATTTGCCAGGAAGTGATGGTCCGGAAGGCCCTTAATTCACCATGTTTAGTGTATCTCAGACAAGCCCTCTCGTTTATTTTTATTTACGAGGGGGCTACTTTTTTAAGATTAAACATGTTTAAATATAAATTTGAAATAAATAAGGAAGGGTGTTGGGCTTATTGGGCTCAGAGTTCTATTCGGTGGAATTGGTATTTTAACCAAGGAGAAGCGAATAAGTGGAAAGAGTTTACTGGAGAATTTACAGTAGAGGAAGAAAATGGGTTGAATAGATTAAGAGAGATATTGCAAAAAGAGGGTAACGCTTATTTATGGTTATGGGACAGGTATGAGAATAACCAAATAGAAAATAAAGAAGGAAAGGAAAGCTGGGAGAAAATAAAAAGTGTTTTGGCGGATAAGTTTGAGAAGATATGGCAAATAGAAAAACCTAAGTTAGAAGCTTGGAAAAAAGAACTTGAGCAATTAGATTTAAAAGATAAAGAAGATAACTTAAAAAGAATCTTTAATTTTTTTGGTGTGTTTAACCAAGAAAAAGAAATTAAAGCAAAACTTTTATTTGGTTTTGGTAAAAAAGCTGGAGGAGCTACTAAGAAAGAATTTCCAAATTTAATGATTTTGTTATTGTCAGGAGCTGATCTAAAAGACAGAAGGTTTGTTTTAAATGTTTTACTTCATGAAAGTCTGCATCTTTTGGAATATTCTTCAGAAAAAGATTTATTGTTTAGACAATCATTTAAAGAAATATTAGCTCCTCTTAAGATTAAACAATCTCAACCTTCTTGGAGACACTTGATTACAGAAAGCATTATTGGTTCAATCATAGGAAGAGGCGTTGGTTGCTGGGATAAAGGAGAATCAAAAGAAATAACAGGTATTTTTGTTGATAAGGAAAAAAATAGGAATCACTTTTATAACCAAAAGATTTTATTGATTTCTCAAAAATTAGCGCCTCTTACAGAAAAATACTTAAAAAATAATAAGGAAATGGACTCAGTTTATACTGATCAAGTTTTGGAGATATTGAAAGAGGAGTTAGTTGATTAAAAAGGAAGGGTGCAAAATTATACAAAATACGAAGTGTGATTATTATGCTAAAATAAATTTAATATTAATAATAAAGAAAAAAGAAATAAATTAACAATTAATCAAAAAGAGATACTATATATATGAAAACAAAAGCGATTATAGCGATGTTGACGGGGTTGTTGGCGGCGACGGGAGTCGTAGGTTATAAAATTGTGAAAGTTAAAAATTTTGGAGGAATAGAAGAAAATTTACATAAAGTGGTGAAAGTAATTGATGGGGATACTTTTGTAGTGGCTGGAGTTGAAGGAGAAGAAGATTCTGATCTGTCGGTGAGAATTTTGAATATTGCAGCTCCTGATAAAAATGAATGTTATTTTGAAGAATCAAAGAAAGCTTTGAAAGATTTAATTGAAGGAAAGGAAGTGAAGTTAAGAAAAGATGTTTCGGGAGTAGATAAATTTGGACGATTGTTAAGACATGTTTTCTTGCCTTCTGAAACAGAAAAGGAAGATGATATGTTCGTGGCACAATATATGGTAGAGAATGGTTTTGCTAAAGCTATTCCAGTGGTACCTGATTTTGAATATAAAAGATATTTAGCTCAAAGAGAAAATGTTGCGATTTCTGGAAAATTAGGAGTGTGGGGAAACTGTCAGGAAGATTTACCAAAATATTTTGGAGATGTAACTGATATGCAAATTGAAGATCCTAACTGTGTTATTAAAGGGAATATATCAACAGAGAATCCGACTAAATTTTATTTTTTACCAAATTGTGCTCCTTATTCTCAAATAAAAATTGATGCAGAAAGAGGGGAGCGGTATTTTTGTTCAGAAGAAGAAGCCGAGGAAGCAGGTTTTACTAGATCGGCGACTTGCGGGACTGCTTACTAGAGTTTTGTATAAATAGTGGTTTTTATGCTTAATTACTATAGAATGCGGTGGATTTTATAGGGAATCTGGTTGTTGAGTAAAAACAGGGGTCGGACCCCTGTTTTTACTTATGGTTTAGAGA
>Ga0208904_1000735_pt1 | contig 25155 bp, 26 predicted proteins | sample AntAceMetag02UKB_FD_184774 | JGI IMG/M metagenome (GOLD analysis project Ga0208904, IMG submission 184774) | Saline lake microbial communities from Ace Lake, Antarctica - Antarctic Ace Lake Metagenome 02UKB (SPAdes) (version 2) | ecosystem: Environmental > Aquatic > Non-marine Saline and...
CGAATATTAGAGCTTCTGGATCTGATGATTCTATAGTGTTATCTCCCCCTGCAGAAATTACTTTAGAAAGAGGCTTGGAGATAATGAAAGAAGATGAATTTTTAGAAATTACGCCTAAAAACATTAGATTGAGAAAAGAATATTTAAGTAAAAATGAAAACGCAAAAAGGGCAAAAGGATTGATATAATGTCCGACCTGCCAGGAAGTTTATTAAAGTTTGATGGCTTGAACCACCAAACTTTTTTCATTGACAAAAGTGCTATTTTTTGCTATTTTAAATAATATAGAAAAGGAGGTGATTGGATGTTTTCTAGTTGTGGCAAAAGAAAGTTTTGGTCTTATCGTTATAAGACCAAATTACACATTGGTTTTCTTCTCCCTACAAGAAAAAGAATTAGACAAATTTTTTCCCGCAGAAGAAGAAAATAGTTTTACTGGGGCGTCGGAAGACGCCCCCTTCAATTTTAATCTATGGTATAATATTGAAATAAGCATTTGCTTTCAGTTGTAATATATAGGACAAACCCCAAAGAATAAAAGAAACATAAGAAGATTTATATATGAATTTATTGGAATTGAGTGATGAACAAATCATAGAGGTGGTTAGAATAGAAAATAAAGGATTGTATAGTGAAATAATTAAACGTTATCAGAATAAATTATCTCATTACTTACGTAAATTTGTTTACAATCCAGACGAACTTGAAGATGTGCTTCAGGTAGTTTTTGTTAAAACTTATAAAAATCTTTTTAGTTTTAATACTAATAAGAAATTTTCTTCTTGGATTTATAAGATTGCCCATAATGAGGCCATAAATCATATTAAAAAAAATTCTACCAACCATCAGATTTCTTTAGATAAAGTTGAATATCAAATAATTGATAAAAGCGTTAACATTGATGATGATTTTGATAAAAATTTATTAAAAGAACAGATAGAAAATTCTTTGAGTCTTTTAAAATTAAAATATCAGGAACCTTTGATATTATTTTATCTTGAACAAAAATCTTATGAAGAAATAAGCGATATTCTGCGAATTCCAAAAAATACTGTGGGTACTTTAATTTCTCGTGGTAAAAAAATATTGAAAAAAAATTTAATTATCAACAAATTATATGAACAATCAAAAGAATAATAATTCTATAAAACTAGAAGAAAAAATTATGTCAGGAATTAAATCTGGCCGAATTAAGTTACGCTCTAAATATGTTTTTCTATCTAAAAAATTAGGACTAAGTGGTGCTCTTAGTTTAAGTGTTATTTTGGCTATTTTTTTCTTTAATTTGATTTTATTTTATATGAAAGCCACTGATAATTTAAGTTATCTCGCTTTTGGGAAAAATGGTTTTCTGGCTTTTCTGGAATCTTTCCCTTATCTCTTAGTAGTTCTTTTTCTTCTATTCTTATTATTTACAGGGTATTTAATAACCAAAACTAATTGGTCATATAAGAAACCCTTTAAATACATAGTGATGATGTCAACAATGATTATTTTATTAGTTGGCAGTGTATTAGCTTCTACAAGTTTTTCTCAAAGAATAGAACAACAAGCTTTTGCCAATAGTGGTACGGGATTGTTTTTTAAACCTTTTTTAAAGAGGGGAATGGGCTTAAGGGATAGTGGTTTAGTTGGTGAGATAGATGAAATAGGTGAAAATTATTTAATTATTAATACTCCTAGCGGGAAACAATATCTTGATTTGAGTTATCTCTTGTCTCAACAAATTTCTCTTGAATTTGAAAAAAAAGAATGGATAATAGCAATTGGCGAAAGAGAAGGTGATATTTTCGTAATCAAAGAAATTCGTTTAATAAAAAATAGGGAATGTCCTATGATTAGAAGAGGTATTTATGTTTATCCTAAAGAAAAATCAATGAATCATTTTTTTCAACCAAACGAAAAAGTTAGAAAATGTTTGCATGGTTGCATTGAAATCAATGGATTTAGTCAATCTTGTTTCGAAAAATGTCGACCAGTGAAATAAAAAGTTATTACTGATTGTAGTATTAATAGACAGACAAGAAAAGTCGGACAGATAAGATAAATTCTAATAAAAAAAATTATGAATAAAAAAATATTACTTTCACTGTTAATTCTGGGATTTTTGATTACAGTCGGCGTTAATTCAGCTTTAGCTGAAGGATGGTTCAGAAATAAAGAAAATTTTGACCCAGAAGAAAGAGTTGCCATGCGAGGAGAGATGTTTCAAAGTAAAGCGGATTTATTAGGAATTAGCCTAGACCAATTGAAAGAATATTGGACCGAAGGCAAGGATATAGGAGGAATTGCTGAAGAAATGAACATCAGCGAAGAAGAGTTGCAATCAAAGATACAAGAATCACACAAGATAAAAATGACAGAACATTTAAATCTTTTAGTAGAAAGAGGCAGAATAACCCAAGAACAAGCAGATGCTAAATTTACTTATATGCAAGAGAGAATGGATAATTGTGATGGTCAAGTCGGCAAATTCACAAGAGATCTGAGAAAAGATTTTAGTCATCGAAATTTCTGATAAAATATCCTTTAATTAAAAAATATCTCCCCTTATCGGGAGATATTTTGTTTATTACAAATAAGGCGGACCCCAGGGGTCCCATGTTATTTTTTAGAATATAAAGCCAATTATTGCTCCAAGGAAACAGATAAAACTAAAAATTAAAGCAAACTTGAAAAAGTTTATTCTTTTTACCCAATTGATCAGAAAATGCAAAGTTAAAATTCCTACCAAAAAACTAGAAATTAGAGCAGGCCATGATTGAGAAATTAGAACTGGTTGTTGTAGGAATAGATATAAGCTTGAAGCTAAAACAACAGGGACAGACATTAAATATGAAATTTTTAGTATTTCTTCTGGCTTAGTTTTACTCAAAGAAAGCCCGAATATAGTGGATCCAGAACGAGATAATCCTGGAATAACAGCTAAACCTTGTAAAAATCCAACAATTAAGGCTAAATTAGATGACTTTATTTTAAATTTTGACTTCTTTTTATAAGCATAAGCAGTGCCCAAAAGCCCAAATCCCATTAAAAGGAGTAACCCATTGCCAAAAGCAAAGCTTTTTATTATCTTATAAAGAGGATAACTGATTGCTAAAGATACAATAGTAGAAATTATTAAAAAACGAAGCAATTCCTTGTTCTTAAAACTTAAAATTTTTATCCAATCTTTTCTAAAATAGATTAAAGCAGCTAACAATGTACCGAGATGCAAGAAAAGAGCGAGATCAATTGGATGAAAATCACTAACTAAAAAGTTGCTTAATAAAGAGGTTATGCCCTCGCTAGAAATAGGCAACCATTCAAAGACTCCCTGGACAATTCCTAAAATAATATAGTTTATCATATGGGAATAATAGCAGTGGATTCAGAATTGTCAACTTTTCTTATCTTGGATAATATGGTAAAATTAAATCATGGAAATTATTAAACCAAACCCCAAATTTGTTCGTTTATTATTTTTTTGGTCAGGAGTCATAGCAACCTTAGCTTATCGTATAATTATTGTTCTAAATTTTTATAGTCCATTATTGGTAAAAATTTTTTGGTATATTGGAACCGTTGGATTTATCATCTATTTTTGGCATAGATATAATATTCAAAAAAAGAGATCAGAATTGGTTTTAGATTATAAACTAATTGATGCTGTGGAGAGGAATCAATATGAAACCCAAAAGCAAAAAGAAGCTTTAAAATATATTGTTAAAACTAGTTTAACCTCAAAATCAAGATGGAATTCAGCTTTTATTTGTTTGCTTTCTATTCTGGCTTTAGTCGTGGGGTTGGTTATGGATATTACTCAAATGTTTAAGTAGATTAAATTAAAAAAAATATTATGCATAGAAAAAAATCTCGTAAAATTGCTAAAGTTCTTAAGGAAAGGGGAGTTAAAAAACTTTCTAAAAATCAGAAAAAAAAGTTAAAAAACCAGTTCAAGTAAAAAGTTAATATATGAACCAAGTAGTAGGGTTTAGAAAATATGAGAAAGGATTTAATCCGAAATGGTTAGAGGATAAAAAAAATATAAATGCTTCTAAAAAATTAGCTGAATTTTATGCAAATTTGTTTAGTCATTTATTTTTTAATGCTGATATTTCTGAAGAAATAATGATTCGTTTTATGCCCAAAATCGCCCTTGAAGAATGTTTAGATAAAAGAATAATTTCAAATTTAACTTTTTTATTGAATTATGATAATCATGTATTACGCAATCAGGGTTTTGATTTAACCTCATTTAATCAAAAATTCGGAAATCCAAAATGTGTAGTAGCAATTCCTCTTAGATCCCTTAGTCAATGGTTTAATACTTATTCATGGGTAAAACTTTTTGTTAGCGGAACATTAGAGAATGCTTTAATTTTTGTTGTTCCTCGTTCTGGAATTATTCTTAGGGAACACAGGATGTATGACAATTCTTTTAGATTATTTGTTGATGGAGCATCGCAGGATAAAATTTATAATCAACATAAAAAATATTTTGAATCTACAGATTTTTATAATAAAAAATTTTTTAAGAATCAAAAATCTATGCTTGAGGCATGGATCCCTTACAGGGTTAATTTAAAGAAATTTATTTTAGTAAAAAGATAAAAGATTGAGAACAAAATTTTTGTCAAAAAGAAAGGGGCATTGTGACGTTGTTCGTTAAGAAGTAAATTTAAGAGATAGAAAAACCATTTTAAATAAAAGCTAACATGGATCAAAAACTTTTATTGCAATTAAAAGAATGGAGGAAAATTACCGCTCAAAAAGAGGGCGTTGAACTTTTTAGAATTTTTCCTAACAGAACAATTGAAAGTATTGCTCAAACGAAACCTCAGAACAAAGAAGAACTGGTTGAAATCAAAGGCATCAAAGAAAAGAAGTTTCGCAAATATGGAGAAGATCTTTTAAATATGGTTAAAGGATTAGGATTTAATGTTAGCGTCCAGAATAAGCTATTTATTGAAGAAACTGAAGCAGAAAAACCACATACAGTAAGTAGTTATTTAGACCTTTTGAATGATAGCCTTCGTCAAATAGAAGGAAGAATTCAAGGAGAGGTAACAGAATTAGATATTAGAAATAGTTATCTATTCTTTTCTTTAAAAGACCAGAAAGACAAAAGCATTCTAAGATGTTTTATGTGGAGAAATGATTATGAATTATGTGGAGTCTCTTTAATAGAGGGTTCTGAGATTATAGTTAATGGAATTTCTGAAGTATATAAACCAAGCGGTCGTTTAAGCTTTAGGGCGTCCACAATAGAATTAGTTGGTGAAGGAGCGCTTAAAAAGGCTTATGAAAAGTTAAAACAAAAATTAGAAGAAGAGGGACTATTTGCCCTTGAAAAGAAAAAGATTTTACCAGAATTTGTTCAAAAGATAGGTTTAATAACATCTTCTACTGGAGCGGTCATACATGATTTCTTAAATAATTTAGGTAAATACGGATATAAAATTAAATTCCAGGATTCTAGGGTAGAAGGACAAATAGCTGTTTCAGATTTAACTTCTGCTATTGATTATTTTGCTAACAAAGAGATTGATGTTTTGGTTATTATCAGAGGCGGAGGAAGTTTAGAAAGTCTCCAAGCTTTTAACAATGAAACATTAGTTCGTAAAATCGCTAATTTTAACGTTCCTGTTATATGTGGGATTGGACACGATAAAGATGTACCCTTAGCTTCTTTATGTTCTGATTTAATGGTCTCTACGCCTACCGCTGCTGCTGTTATTCTAAATAAATCATGGGATCAAGCTATTAATACTATCCAAAAACTACAAAGGGATATTTTAGATAAATATCAAAATATATTAATTGTTCAAAAACACCGCTTGGAAATTACCACTAATGATTTAATTTCTAAGTTTGATTTTATCTTCAAAAAATTTGATCTGATAAAATCAAAGATAAATGATTTTTTTCTTTCCATTGGTTATAAGTTAGAACAAAAAAACAAAGATTTAAAACAATTTTCAATTATACTTATTAAGGATTTAAAAAGTTATTTTGAATATATCGAAAATAATCTCAACAATGCTGAACAAAAATTAAAAATAGTTAATCCTCTCCGTCAATTAGAACTAGGTTATAGTGTTATTAGTTTTCAAAACAAAATTGTTAAAAGTATAAAAAGTTTAAAAAAAGACGATAAAATTGATGTGAGATTGAAAGATGGTAAACTAGAGGCTCAAATCAACAAAATTATTAAATAAATAATATAATATGGAAAATAATAAACTAAAAGAATCTTTCAAAAAATTAGAAGCTATTGTTAAATGGTTTGATGAACAAAAAGAAATAGACGTAGAAGCTGGCTTAGAAAAAGTAAAAGAGGGGAGTATTCTTATTAAAGAAAGCAAAAAACGTCTTAAAGCTTTAGAGAATGAATTTGAAAGTGTAAAAAAAGAAATTGCTAAAGAAATTTAAAAATATGAAATATGATGTAGCTGTAATTGGCGGGGGACCAGCGGGAATGATGGCTGCCGGCCGAGCAGGAGAAAAAGGAGCAAAAGTCGTTCTAATAGAAAAGAATAGAAAATTAGGACTAAAACTTTTGATTACCGGCAAAGGACGTTGTAATGTCGCTCATAATGAGACAAATTTAAGAGAATTTGTAAATAAATTTGGCTCAAACGGCAAGTTTCTTTTTTCGTCTTTATCTAAATTTGGTATAGAAGATACCATTAATTTTTTTGAAAAAAGAAGAGTTCCTTTAAAAGTTGAAAGAGGTAATAGAATTTTCCCCAAAAGTGATAGTTCGCGAGATGTAGTCAGGGCCCTAGTTGGTTATTTGATGAAATATAAAGTAAATATAAAGACAGGAGCCGATGTTAGAAAAATAAAACCTCTGTCTAAAAAAATTATTCTCAAGAATGGTGATGAAATTTTAGCTGATAATTTTATAATCTGTACGGGAGGTAAGTCTTATCCTATAACTGGATCCACTGGCGATGGTTATCGTTGGTTAAAGAAATTAGGACATACTATCAACGAACTACGACCAGCATTAACACCTCTAATCTTAAAAGAAACATTTATAAGAGAATTGGAGGGTTTAAGTTTAAAAAACGTTGAGATTAGTTTATATAAAAATAATAAGAAAATTGACTCTCGCTTTGGAGAAGCAATATTTACTTCTAGAGGAATGAGCGGTCCAATCATTTTAGATTTGAGTAAAAGGGTTGGCGAAGAAATGGAAAAAGAAAGTGACTTAGTTTTAAAAATTGATTTTAAGCCAGCTCTAGATTTTGGTAAACTTGATCAAAGAATCCAAAGAGATTTCAAAAAAACAAATAATAAGATTTTTAAGAATAGTCTTAATGATTTATTGCCTCAGAAGCTTATACCTATTATTTTGAAACTTTCAGGCATTGATTTAAATAAAAAAGTTAATTTAATCACTAGTTTAGAAAGAAAAAAGATATTACATTTATTAAAAGAGTTTGATTTGCATATTAAAAAGTTAGATGATTATCGCAAAGCTATTATAACTTCTGGTGGCGTTAAATTGAATGAAATTGATCCTTTAACAATGAAATCAAAAATAATTCCTAATCTTTCTTTAGCTGGAGAAGTTTTAGATTTAGATGGCCCAACAGGAGGATATAATTTGCAAATTTGTTGGACTACAGGATATGTAGCAGGGGATAGAGCTAAAGCTTGACTAATAATAGAAAAAGTGTTATCTTAAAATTATCTTTATTAAAAAGGAGGCTGAAAAATGTTGATGAAACGTCCAATCCTTTTCTTTGTTTTCCAAAAATAAAAAATAAAAGAGGAGGTAAAAATGGAAATGTTAAAAATTGGTTCTCGCGTGTGTTTTGATACACTTCAAGACGCATGTGAAAATGGACACATAATTTCTCTACCCATTTCACATGATAGAGGACATATGTCTTCTATTAATATTCTGCTGAAGAAAGTCAATCGCTTAGGCGAAATGGGTTGCTCTTACTTTAAGGGAGAGACAATCCTATCTGACGGAGAAGAACCCGTTCGTGTTGGAGGAGCAACGCGGATGGAGCACACAAAAAAAGATAGCCATAATTATGGCTATCTAGCAATTTATTAGAATATTTCGTTTCATCTTGCGGGGGCCTTCGGGCCCCCTTTCAACTATTGTATAAAATCCTAATTATGCTATTATATCAATGGTGCTTGTCTTAGAATTTCGGTTCTTGTGGTGGATGGAAGGATTTCCTTTTTGACGCCAGACAGGCACCACTTTTTTATTTTCAGAAATATAGTATAATAAAGTTATATGAATACTCTTTTAATTAAAAATGCTATATTCCTAGATAAATCAAAAAAGGACGTCTATGTTGAAAATGGATTTATTATTAAAATAGCTAAAAAAATAAATAAGAAAGCAAAAAGAGAGATTGATTGTTTTGGGGAAAAAGCAATTTTACCAGGACTAATTAATAGTCATACACATTCTGGTATGTCTTTTTTGCAAGGATATGCAGATGATTTGCCCTTAAAAAAATGGTTGGAAGAGAAAATATGGCCAATAGAAAGAAAGATGGATTCAAAAGATATATATTGGGCAATGAAATTATCATGTTTAAAAATGATAAAAACTGGCATTACTTGTTTTAATGATATGTATTGGAGTCCAGAAATGGATATAAAGGCTATAACAGAAACTGGGATGAGAGCTGTGGTTGGATTGGCATTAATGGATAATGCCACAAAAGGGGGCAACAAAGAATCTGTAGAAAAGAATTGGAAGATATTTAAGGAGATTGGATATGATAAAATATCATTTACTATAGCTCCTCATGCAATTTATACAGTTAGCAAAGATAATTTAATTTGGGCTAAAGATTTTGCTCAAAAAAATAAATTATTAACTCATATTCATCTGTCAGAAACAGAAGATGAAGTCAAAGATTGCGTTAAAAAACATAAATTACGACCAGTAGAATATTTAGATAGTATCGGATTTTTAAATAAAAATTGTCTTTTAGCTCATACAATTTGGTTATCTTCTCGAGAAATAGAAATATTGAAAAAAAGAAAATGTAGCGTTATTTATAATCCTTGCTCTAATATGAAATTGGGGTCTGGTATTTTTCCTTATCAAGAATTAGATAGGGCAAAAGTTAATATTTGTTTAGGGACAGACGGTCCAGCATCTAATAATAGTTTGAATTTATGGGAAGAGATGAAATTCGCATCTCTCCTACAAAAAGTAAATGAAAGAAATGCTTGCGTTCTCCCAGCTAAAAAAGCATTTGATATGGTTACCAAAAATGCTGGCCAAGCACTAAACATTAATATTGGAAAAATCAAGGAGGGCTATTTAGCAGATTTGATTCTAGTTGACTTAAACAATATTAATTTAATTCCAAATCATAATTTATTGTCTAATTTAGTTTATGCTGGTCAAGGAAATTGGGTGTCTGATGTTATTTGTAATGGAAAAATTTTGATGCGTAATTATAAAATAAAGGGAGAAGACGAAATCATTGAAAAAGTTAAAAAAAGAATTAAAAAACTATTTAATAAAAATAAAGGTCGCGATAAAAAGAAAAATTAAAATATTAAAATTATGACAATTGTAGGAATAATTATATTCATTCTTTTGATCTCTATCAAACAGATCAATCAATATGAGAAAGGTGTAAAATTTACTTTAGGGAAATATACAGGCACAATGGAACCTGGCTGGAGATTAGTTATGCCTATTTTTCAATCTTATAGAAAAGTAGATTTAAGGGTAAAAGCTGTTGATGTTCCGAATCAAGAAGCAATTACCAAAGATAATATTTCAGTTAGTGTTAATGCTGTTATTTACTATAAAGTATCTCATGCCGAAAAAGCAATTTTGGAGGTAGAAAGATTCTATTATGCCATTTCTCAATTAGCCCAAACAACCATGAGAAATGCAGTGGGACAAGTCAGTTTGGATGAATTGCTTTCGGAGAGAGAAAGCGTTTCTGAAAATATTAGAAGCGTTATTGATAAAGCTACTGATCCATGGGGAATTAAGGTAGATAATGTGGAGTTAAAAGATATAACATTGCCGGAAGAAATGAAAAGAGTTATTGGAAAACAAGCTGAAGCTGAAAGAGAGAAAAGAGCTATTATTATTAAGGCCGAAGGAGAAGTAATGGCCGCCGATAATATGGCTAAAGCAGCTCATACTTTAGCAAGTTCTCCTGGAGCTCTTCATCTCCGTACACTCCAATCTATCAATGACATTAGCTCTGATCAATCTAATACGATTGTATTTGCTGTGCCTTTAGAGGTTTTAAGAGCATTTGAGGGAATCGGCAATAAAATGTTAAAGAATAAAGAAGTTACAAAATAGTAGATACATAAACTCAAGATTCCATGTCTATACATAGATATGGAATCTTGGTTGTTTATGATCCTTTTTTTGTTATAATGAATGATTGATGAGCATAAAAGATGAAATAACAAAAGGAACTATAGCTGTTTATAAACCAATTGGGGTTACCTCTTTTGATGTTATTAGGCGCTTAAGAACGCTTACTGGTATTAAAAAAATTGGGCACGCTGGAACTTTGGATCCTTTAGCAAAGGGGGTTTTAGTTGTTGGCATAGGGAAAGAAGCATGTAAATCTTTAGCTGAAAATGTTAAAAAAGAAAAGGAATATTTGGCTGTTATAAGGCTAGGACAAAAAAGTTCCACTGATGACGAAGAAGGAATAAAAAAGATAATTAAATACACAAAAAAGCCTAAATTGGAAGAAATTAAGAATATTCTTCCTCAATTTCAAGGTTTAGTTTCCCAAATACCACCTATTTTTAGTGCTATCAAAGTCAATGGTCAACGAGCGTATAGTCTAGCAAGAAAAGGCAAAAAATTCTCTTTAAAAGCACGAATAATAGATATAAAAAAAATAGATTTAATAAGCTATAAATGGCCCAATTTGTATATCAAGGCTATAACCGGCCCTGGTGTTTATATTCGATCTTTAGCGCGTGATATAGGCAAAGAATTGAATTGTGGAGGATATTTAGCTAGCTTAGAAAGAACAAGAGTAGGGGAGTTTACCATTAAAGAAGCAAAATATATTTATGAGAAAGAAAAGAAAAGGTAGAATATATCTAGTAATTTTTATTTTAATAATAATTTTTGGAATAATAATAATTACTCCATCTAAAAAAGAAGGAAGAGGAGAAAATGATAATATTATTCAATCTGTTTTGAGTTCAAAGCCGGAGTTCAAGATAATAGAACATTTTATTCAACCCCAAGAAGTTTTTATAAATTTATACAAAATTTTAGGTGTCACAATTGATGATATGCAAAGTTTTGTTTTTGCATCGGAAAATGTTTACGATTTAGGACAGGTTAAAGCTGGTAATGCGATTCGTTCGTTTTTTAGTTTAGATAATAATCAATTTATAAAATTAGAATATCAAATTGACGAACAAAATGTCTTAGTAATAACAAAGAATGAAGATAATTCATTGCAAGCAGAAATAATAAGAACTGAATACCAAATTCGTTTGAATTCAGCAAATGGAACAATAGAGGATTCTCTTTTCCAATCAGGTCAAAGGCTAGGGCTTAAAGATAAAACTATTATTGAGTTAGCAGATATATTTGCTTGGGACATCAATTTTGCTTTAGACATTAGAAAAGAAGATGAATTTAAAGTATTATATGAAGAGTATTATTTGGATGGAGAGCTTGTTAAGCCAGGGAAAATTCTAATAGCTAATTTCAAAAATGAAGATAAAGACTATTGGGGTGTTTTCCACAAAGATCAAGAAGACAATGTTGATTATTTTGATTTAGAAGGCAATAACCTTCGCAAACAATTCTTGAGGTCTCCTTTAAAATATAAATATATTTCTTCTTATTATAGCTTACATCGCTGGCATCCTGTTTGGAATGTATATACTGCCCATAAAGCTATTGATTTTGCCGCCTCTTGCGGAACACCAATTTCTGCTGCCGGCGATGGAACAATTACTTTCGTGGGTTGGAAAAATAATGTTTATGGACGAACTATAGAAATTGGTCATAACAGTATATATAAAACTCGTTATGGTCATTTATCGGCCTATGCTCGTGGCATCAAGTATGGTTCTAGGGTTTCTCAGGGGCAAACCATAGGTTTTGTAGGCACTAGTGGAGCATCAACTGGATGTCATTTAGATTATGCTATGTTTAAATATAATCAACCTATCAATCCTTTAATTCAAAATTTTGACCCCGTTAATCCGATCAAAGAAGGGGATATGGGTAATTTTATATTTGAAAAAGATAATTTGATGAATATTTTATCTGAATATAATAACTAAAGCAAAAAATCTTGCTTTAGTTCTTGTTTTTGTTGGTATTTTGTGCTATTCTATTTAATAGAATAGTTTAATTAACTTAAAACAATTTATTATGGAAGCTTATTGTGTAAAATGTCACGAAAAAAGAGAAATTAAAGACGCCAAAGAAATAACAATGAAAGGTAAAGGAGACACCACGCGTCGCGCTATGACTGGGGTTTGTCCAGTATGTGGCACAAAAATGTTTAGATTTTTACCTAAAGCATAACAAGACTATATAATTCTTGTTAAGTTTTTTAATCATAAAATTTCTTATGATCTTCTTTTATTTCTATAAATCAATGAAAAGTTTTTTATGCTACGCAAATATATAAAATCTTTTAATTTAAGTCAGAAAAGCTACGGTGGTGTTCATAGATCTTCGTTAATTTCAGCTAGAACTAAAGCCAGCCGAAAGTATATAATGAAAAGGCGTTCAAGCAACATCAAACGATCAATATTAATATTTTTTACAATTTTATTTTTGGGATTTGTAATTTATATTATATTTTTTTCTTCTGTATTTAAGATTAAAAATATCGAAATCAATAAATTAATTGATTATCAGCTAATGTCCAACGAAGAAATAAAAGGATCTTTGGGAAATCTTATTAATCAAAGCAACAATAATCTAATTTTTCTTAAATCTGCAGTTTGGCAAAAGGGGATTATTGATGATTCTCGTCTAGAATCCTTGAGTATTAGGAAAAAATGGCCTAATTCTATAGAAATTAATCTACAAGAGGCTCAACCTGTGGCTATTTTAAGAATTTTGGGTGATAATCAACCTTATTACCTAAATAAACAAGGTGGAGTCATTAAAGCCTCTTTAAATGCTATATCAGCTGAGTTAGAGAATGATTTAAGTCCTATTTTCTACGATCAAAGCAAAACAAACACTAAAAATGAACTTTATGTTAATTTTTTAGAAAAACTACTAGTTTTTGTTCAAAGTGACGTTTTGCTTAGAAATGATATCCATATTCAAAGGGTTAATTTAAACAATATAGGCGATATATTTGATGCTCAGATTGTCATTAAAGAAGGATGGCAGATATTTATAAACTCAGAAGTAGATTTAGAAGAACAATTAATAAGTTTGTTACAGATTTTAGATGAGGAAATAGAAGATAGAAATAACCTAGAGTATATTGATTTACGGTTTGGAGCAAAAATGTTTTATAAACTTAAATAAAAAACACTAAAAGATATTATATAGTATACTTAAAAGAAACTGCTATTAACAGTTTCTTTAGTTTTTGTTGCCTTTCGTTGGGTTAGGGTCGTAAAAGCTACCTTGTGCGTCCCTTAATAACAAATTCCCCTATTAAACGCAACTTATTACTATCAAAAAGACTTAAGGTAAGAGTAATTCATTATTTTCTATATGGTCTTCATAATATTCTACATTTTTTATGAAATCAGGATTTTGAGAAGCAATTGACCAAGCTTTTATATATTCTCTCATAAAATAAGCTCCCATTGTAAAAACACTTAACAAAACAATACAGAGAATCATAAAAGATATAGCAGGGTTGATGTCTTTTTGTAGCCAATTACTCTGACGAGCATTATTTTTTAATTGTCTTTTAAAGTAAGAACCTGCTCGCTCTGCTCGCAGAACCTTGTTATTCGCTTTGCTCATAATAGGATAACTTTAATGTATTTTGGTTAAAATCTTTAATTAATATAAGGATTTTTATGTTATATTACTGTTAATTATTGTTCTCAATCTTTTTTTTGACTTCAAAAGAAGCAAAGGATCCTCCTATCAATAATCTTTTATAATAATATTTGAATTATAAAATTTATCAAAGCAAATAGTCTTCAGCATTAACTGGTATACCATTTAATCTTACCTCAAAATGTAAGTGTGGTCCAGTGCAAAACCGACCTGCTCCTGGTGTGCCGGGCATTCCTCCGCTCCATCCTATAACTTCTCCTCTTTTTACATATTGGTTTTCTTTCACCAAAACCTTACTCATATGTCCATAGACAGTCGAAAAACTATTATTATGAATTATCATTATATAACTATATTGCCCTACTCCTCCTTTTTTCGCACGTGCTACATATCCCGAAGCTGATGCTCTGACTAATGTACCTTGGGCTGCTCGCATATCAGTTCCTGAATGTTCTCCAATCCAACTCCTAAAAGGATAATCTGGATCATGGAAAGAGCAGGTTATTTTCTCAAAGGGCACAGGCCAAGAAAAGACTATAATCCCCTCTTTTTCCATATCTTCTATTCGTTTTTCTTTTTCTGTTGCTATTTTTTCTCGAGCTTGTCTTTCTAGATCAGCAATTTCATTCTCTGTATTTTGTTGTTCAGTTATAATTTCAGCCAATAAACTTTGAAATTTCCATTCTGCTCCTCTGGTTTCACTAAGAAGGGCTTGGTTAATTTCTTGTTCTGAAATCAATTGTATCTTTTGACCATTTAATTCTGTTTTTAGACTCATCACATTTTGTCGTTCATAACGCAAATCATTTTCTTGTGCTTCTAGACCATCTTTGACTGTAGCTATCCTCTGAAGATTACGTGATACTTTTTCTTGCATGATGTTTAAATATTGCAAATGATTAAAAACATCAGATAAGGAAGAATTAAGAAAAATAATTTCTAAATAATTTTTTTGATCATATCCATTAATGGTAATTAATAGTTCTTTCAAATTATTCTTAGTTTCTTCCATTTCTTCTTCTTTTTTCAAAGTTTCTAATTGGATTATTTTTATAGATAAATCTGCTTTTCCAATTTCTTCTTCTTGAGTTTCTATTTCTATTTCTCTTTTATTTATTTTGTTGTTCAATAAAGATAGCTCTCCCTTAAGGTCATTCGCTTCTGTTCTCTTGATTTCAATTTTTTCTTCGTAAATCTCTTTTTGGTTATCCAAATTTTTTATATTATCTTCTTTGGTTTGAATTTCTTCTTGAATTTTTTTTATTTCTTCATTATCAATTTTTATCTCAATAGCCAAAACAGGAACAAGTCCCCTCCCCCCTATAACTAGACATAATATTAGAATAAAGATTATTTTTTTAATCATTTTTTATAAAATAAATTTATTTATATTTAAATTAATTTTTTTTAGAAATTAATAATTTTTTGACTTCACGGTCAAAGTCGGAAATATAATTTTTATCTTGTATTGGACGATATTTATCATATTCTTCTAGAGCGAGCTTTTCTGCTACTTTGTGACTGACACCACCTGCATTTGTCAGAATCTCATGTTCGCTAAATTTTAAAAAAGCGTTGAGTTTTTTTATCCAATCTTTCATAGTCATTGTCCGACCACGAGCTGCTTGCATTTCAGCATAATCAAGATACATATTTACAATTCTATTTAAATTTTTGATTTCATCTTTTTCTAAATAATTTTTAGCAATTACAATATCACTTGGCATAATTTTACCTTTTGGCGACCTTCGCCATGAGGTTAGCCCCATTTTGTCCTTTTTGCTATTTACTCTTTCCTTGATAATTTCGGCAGCTGTTTTGCTAGTTATAGCAAAATGCAATTTATTCTGTACAGTAGCAAAAAAATCTTTTGTTTCATATGTTTTTTGCGAGTAATCTATCGACGTAGCATAGATATCAGTAATTTTTTGATAAAGCATTCGTTCGCTAGAACGAATATCTTTAATCTCTTCATATAATTCATCAAAATATCTAGAACTAAAACGAGAACCATATTTAAAGCGATTACTGTCTATAGCAAAACCCTTATGAATATAATTTTTTAAAATACTTGTTGCCCACTGGCGGAACTGCGTGCCTCGTTCAGAGTTCACACGATAACCAACAGAAACAATTGCTTCTAATGAATAAAAGGTTATATCTCTTTTAACATTTCTGTTTCCTTCTTTTTGAACTTGTAAGAAATCCTTACAAGTTGATTCATGTTTAATTTCGCCTTCTGTGTAGATATTTTTAAGATGCTGAGTAATATTTTGAGGCGTTGTATTAAAAAGCTCGGCCATTTTCTTTTGTGTTAGCCAAATATTTTCTTTAGCATAGAAAACTTCAATATTAACCGATCCATCAGGTGATTGATAAAAAGCAATTTGGTTATCAGGTATTTTGCTTGTTCTCATAATTTATTGATGGCTTGTTTAATTCTTTTTAATGTTTTTTCTTTACCCAAAATTTCTGCTATATCATTAGGAGGCGGAGAAGCTTTAAGGCCAGACAAGGCAACGCGCCAAGGCCAAAAAATAGATCCTTTACCTTCTTCTGGAGCCCAAGCTAGAACTTTTTTATTAATATTTGCGCTATTAAATTCTGTTTCTGGAATTTTATTTAAAATTTCTTCTAATTTGATTAAATTATTTTTAATTTCTATTTGAGGAGTATCTTTCCAAATTAGAATTTGAGCATCATATTCCATCTTATCTACCCAAAAATATGAGCCTAAATTTATTATATCACTCAACTTTTTCATTCTTTTCTGTTCTAAGGAAATAATTTTTTTTAACCAATCTAAATTTTCTGATTTTTCTATTATACCGGATTGTTCTAAATATGGCATACATTCCTTAGTTAAATCATCAATAGACATTTGTCTGATATAATAACCATTCAGCCAATCTAATTTCTCTCTATTAAATATAGCCCCTGCTTTTTGAATTCTTTTAAGGGAAAAATCTTTTATTAACCCTTTTGTGTCGAAAATTTCTTTGTCATTGCCTGGATTCCATCCCAAAAGAGAAATAAAGTTTAACAAAGCTTCAGGCAGGTATCCTTGGCTTAAATAATCTTCAACTGCAACATCTCCTTGTCTTTTTGATAATTTAGATTTATCAGGATTTAAAAGTAATGGTAAATGCACAAATTTTGGCGATTTCCAGCCAAAAAATTGATAAAGCAAGACATGTTTAATTGTTGATGGCAACCATTCTTCGCCCCTAATAACATGAGTTATATTCATTAAATGATCATCTACAACATTAGCTAAATGATAGGTTGGCCATTTGTCTGATTTTAATAAAATTTGATCATCAATATTCTTAAAATCTATTTCTATTTTACCTCGAATTACATCAAAAAATTCTCCTTTATCTTCTTTGGGTATTTTTAATCTTATAACATAAGATTGTCCATCTTTAATTTTAATTGCTATTTCTTTTTCACTTAATTTCCTGCAACGACCATCATATTGAGGAGCCATTTTTTTAGCTATTTGTTTTTCTCTCATCTCTTTTAATTCAGATGAGGAACAAAAACAATAATAGGCATAGCCTTTATCTAATAATTTTTGGGCATATTTTTGATATATTTCTAATCGTTCGGACTGAGTGTAGAATTCATCCCAATTTAGACCCATTGTTTTTAGTATTTTAATTAAATTCTCAACAGCATTAGGAACCATTCTTTCGCTATCAGTATCTTCGATTCGTAAGATAAACTTGCCTTTATTTTGTTTGGCATAAAGCCAATTATAAAAACAGGTGCGTAAACCCCCGATATGCAAAAATCCAGTTGGTGATGGCGCAAAACGTACGCGAATCATAAACAACAATTTAATAAATTGATAAAATCCCAATTACCCAATCCCTAAGTACCTACTTTGTGCTTTCTATTCTTTTCCAAATAGCCTTAAATTTTTCTTTTCTAATTTTAATCTTCCAAAAAATAATTAACCATAGACATACACGAGCTTTATATAATAGTATTGTCCAAAAAAATTCTTTGATATTTTTGGGGTATTTGAAAAGCAATTTGATGCCCTCTCTTGCTTCTTGTCTTATATTTCTCATCTTTTTCGTCTCAACAATTTGTACATATCCTCCTGCAGAACGAATTTTTTGTTTGAACCAATCTTTAAAACTATTTGGATATTTAACATATACTTCCGCTTTTGGACAATATTTAATTAAATATCCTCTATCGCGAATCATTTGAGTAATTAATCCATCTTCAGAAAGAGCATTAGAAGGAATATTTTTTATAATATTTCGAAAAGCATATAAATATCCTGAACATGGCCAAATATCTTTTTTAATCCTCATTTGATGAGCAGCGTCAGTTAAAAAATGAGACCAATATCCTAAAATAGTATTGCGTTTGTTGGTGCTAATTGGATGACTACTGGTTGCCCCAACATTTTTGTTTTTAAATGGATGTATTAAATTTTTAATTGCGTTTGAACTAATAATAACATCTCCGTCAGTAGAAACAATAACATCTCCTTTAACTTTTGTAAAAGCTAAATTAAGTGCCGCTGGTTTACCCTCTCCCCTATCTTGAATATATTCAATGAAGGAATAACGAGAAGAAAATTTTTGAACTACAGACTTAGTCTGTTCGTCTGGTCCAACAACAATTATTTCTATTTCTTTATTCTTGGATATTTGACTTAAGATAGAATTAATTGCATTAGGCAATGTTTTCGGCTCTTTATATGTAGTAATAATAATAGAGATTAACATATTTTAATAATTAAATTACCTTAATTTATATACAATATTTTATTTAATTTCAAGGTTCTGCGAACATAGTGAGTATGGTTCTTACTGTGAGCGTAGCGAACAGCAACGTTCTGCGAACATGGTGAGCATGGTTCTTACTGTGAGCGTAGCGAACAGCAACGTTCTCGACGAACGAAGTGAGGAGAGGTTGTTATTATACCATTTTTTATATATTAAACAAAATATGTTTTGACAAATTTGCCTTTTTTTATTAAAATAAACAATAGGCTATGATATAATTTGACCAAAAGATTTAAAAGTTATTTCATATGAGGGAAGCAATCCTTTACAAAAAATTAGAGAATAAAACAGTGCAATGCCAAGCTTGCGCTCATCGTTGTATTATTTCTGAAGATCAACGAGGAATTTGTAATGTTAGAGAGAATCAAAATGGTCAGTTATTTAATCTAACGGATAATAAAATTATTGCCTGTCAGATAGATCCAATTGAGAAAAAACCTCTTTTTCATTTCCAACCTGGCACATATTGTTTATCAATAGCAACCGTGGGATGTAATTTTTCTTGTCTACACTGTCAAAATTGGGAAATTTCTCAAGAATCAAAAGGGAATGATAAGATTAGGGGAGATGAAATAATACCAGAAGAAATTATCAGATTAGCGCTTGAATCCAAAGTTTCTAGCATTGCTTATACTTACAACGAACCAACTATTTTTTTAGGTTATGCTTTAGAAACAATGAAATTAGCCAAAAAAGCAGGTTTAAAAAACGTTTGGGTTAGTAATGGTTATTTTACAAAAGAAACACTAAAATTAATTAAACCATATTTAGATGCAATTAACATTGATTTAAAATTTTTTGATGATAATTTATATCAAAAAGTTTGTAAAGCAAAATTAGAACCAGTGCTTGATACTTTAAAATTGATAAAAAAAACAAAAATTTGGTTGGAGGTCACTACCCTGGTTATCCCAGGATATACTGACACAAAGGGGCAGTTCAAAAAAATAGCGCAGTTTATAAAAAAAGAGTTAGGGCCAGAGACTCCTTGCCATATTTCCAAATTTTATCCATGCTACAAAATGCTTGATGTCTCCCCCACCCCAACCAAACTCATAAAGCAAGCAATTGATATTTACCACAAAGAAGGCTTAAAATATGTTTACGGTGGCAATATATATAATAATAAATAACAAATATGAATAGATTTACAAGCAGAGCTCAAGAAGCCATTCAATCGGCGCATAATATTGCTATGGAAAATAGCCAGCAACAAGTGGATGCCATTCATTTGGCTATGGCTTTAATTGAACAAGAAGATGGTGTTGTTTTGGCTATCTTGAAAAAAATAGATACTAATGTTGAAAAATTAAAAGAAAAAATTAATAAAATTATTAAATCTTTCCCTAAAATTAAACCAGAAGAAGTGGAAGGAGGTTTAGCAGATCTATATGTTACTCAATTATTCCAAAAAACAATAATTAAGGCCAATAAAGAAGCTCGTCGTCTAAACGACGAATATGTTAGCACCGAGCATTTATTTCTAGCTATTTTATCCACCCTCTCCCCTGTTAAAGACGCCTTTTTAGAATCAAAAGTAGAATATAATGAAGTTCTAAAAGCATTAACAGATGTTCGTGGAAAAGAAAGAATAACTAATCCAGAAGCAGAAAACAAATATGGAGTACTAGAAAAGTATACACTTAATCTCACTAAAATGGCTCAAGAGGAGAAGCTAGATCCTATTATAGGACGAGATGATGAAATTAGAAGAGTTATTCAAGTTTTAAGTAGACGCAAAAAGAATAATCCTGTCTTGATTGGAGAAGCAGGTGTAGGTAAAACTGCTATTGTTGAAGGACTAGCCCAAAGAATCATCTCTAACGATATCCCTGAATCTTTGAAGGGAAAAGAATTGATCTCTTTAGATTTGGGAAGTTTAATCGCTGGAGCCAAGTTTAGGGGCGAATTTGAGAATCGCCTTAAATCAGTTCTAAAAGAGGTAAAAAAAGATGCTCATTATATTCTTTTTATTGACGAATTACACACTTTGGTAGGAGCAGGTGGAGCCGAAGGATCAATTGATGCTTCCAATATGCTTAAACCCGCCTTAGCTCGCGGAGAATTACGTTGTATTGGCGCCACAACAATTAAAGAATATCAAAAATATATTGAAAAAGATGCCGCTTTAGAGCGTCGCTTTCAAACAATTTATGTTAATGAACCATCTGCGGAAGATACTATTGCCATTTTAAGAGGGATAAAGGAAAAATATGAAGTACATCATGGTATAAGAATTTCCGACGATGCTTTAATTTCCGCTGCTCAGCTCTCTCATCGCTATATTACCGATAGGTTTTTGCCAGACAAAGCAGTTGACCTTATGGATGAAGCAGCTTCAGCTTTGCGTTTAGAAATAGAAAGCCAACCCGAAGAATTAGATAAAGTAAAAAGAAAATTGCGTCAATTAAAAATTGAGATGACTATTCTTAAAAAAGATAAAGAAAGTAAGAGTAAATTAAGAATCTTAAAAAAACAAGTTGCTAATCTCAAAGAAAAAATTAGAGAATTTGAAATTCGTTGGAAAACAGAAAAAGATATTATCACTAATATCCATAAAGCTAAAGAAGGAATTGATAAATTAAAACAAGAAGCTGAAATTGCAGAAAGAGAAGCCAGTTTACAAAAAGTAGCAGAGATAAAATATGGTGAAATACCAGCTATGGAGAAACAAGTTAGTGATTATCAAAAAAAATTATCTAAAATACAAAAAGAATCTCGTATTTTAAAAGAAGAAATCGGATCAGAAGAAATAGCTAAAGTAGTTTCACTCTGGACAGGAATACCCGTAATTAAAATGTTGGAAAAAGAAACGAAAAAATTAGCTAAAATGGAAGAAGAAATTCATGAAAAATTTGTTGATCAAGAAGAAGCAGTATCAGCAGTTACTAATGCTATTCGCAGATCACGAGCCGGAATTGCCGAAGAAAATAAACCTATTGGTTCTTTCATATTTTTAGGACCTAGTGGTGTCGGTAAAACAGAATTAGCGAAAAGTTTAGCAGAATTTCTATTCAACACAGAAGATGCTCTTATTAAGTTAGATATGTCTGAATACATGGAAAGACATACTGTTTCTAAAATTATTGGCTCCCCTCCTGGGTATGTTGGATACGAAGAAGGTGGTCAATTAACTGAAATGGTAAGGAGAAGGCCTTATAGCGTAATACTTTTGGACGAAATTGAAAAAGCACATCCGCAGATATTTAATATTTTATTACAAATTTTAGATGAAGGCAGATTAACTGATTCCAAGGGCAGAAAAATCAATTTTAAAAATACAGTTATTATTATGACATCTAACCTTGGAAGCGATTTAATTAGAGATCATGCTAAAAAAATGAACTTTGGGTTTGTTTCTCAAAAAGAAAAAAATAGCTCTGAGGTTATAATCAAATCTCAAATTCAGGAATCTTTACGAGAAACATTCAAACCAGAATTTTTGAATCGTATTGACGAAATCATTATTTTCCAGATCTTAAATAAAAAAGCAATTAGACAAATTGTTGATCTTCAGCTTAAATTAATTATAGAAAGATTAAAAACTAAAAATATTAAATTGCGGATTTCAGAAAAATCTAAAACCTTATTAGCGTCTCTAGGATTTGATCCTGTTTATGGAGCTCGACCATTAAAAAGAGTTATTCAAAAACAAATTCTTGATCCATTGGCTTTAAAAATTATGACTGAAGAAATCCAAGATTTACGAACTTTTAAAGTTAATGTAGAAAATGACAAAATAGTGGTACATTAGTTAATTGAATAATTGAATTTTTCAGTAATTTCATTATGCATAAATCGCTAAATTATATATTATTATTTCCTCTATTAATCATTACTTTCTTACTTCCCTTAAAAATTAGGGCTTCTTTTGATCCTGATTATATTGTTTCTGATTCAGAATTAACTAATTTTCAGGCTATGAATCAAGTAGAGATACAAAATTTCTTAGAAACGATTGGGGGAGCTTTAAAGGATTATTCAGCGGTTGATATTGACGGTCAAAAAAAGTTGGCTTCTGAGATTATTCATCGGACCTCTCAAGATTATAAAATAAATCCCCAGATACTTATCACTCTTCTTCAAAAAGAGAAGGGCTTAATTACCAAAAAAAATCCTACTAATGATGAATATAATTGGGCTACTGGATTTGCCTGTTATGATCACAGAGGACCCGTTAAACGCTTTAGAGGATTTGCTGTGCAAGTAGATAGAGCTGCTTGGCGTTTAGATTATTTTCTAAAAAATCCATGGGAATTTACCTACCGTTCTGGACAAACTTATAGGATTAGCTGGCAAAAAGTAATTCCCCAAAATTCAGCCACCGCTGCTTTTTATAACTATACTCCTCATGTTCAAGGTAATAAACTTTTTTGGCAATTATGGCAAAATTGGTTTGCTTCAGAAGGAGGAGTTATAGCTGAAGGATCTTTAGTAAGAATAAAAAATGAAGAAGGAGTTTGGTTAATCCAAAACAATAAACGTCGCCCATTTCATTCAGCAACTGTTTTTTTAATGAATCATAAGTTCAAGGATGTAGAAATAGTTAATCAAAATGACTTAAAAAACTATGAAATAGGAGAAGCAGTTGGCTTTCCTAATTATTCTTTGGTTAAATTAGAAGAGGATATATATTTATTGATCAATAAAGAAAAAAGACAAATTTCCTATAAAATGTTTAGAGCTATTGGATTTAACCCTGAGGAGATTATTGAAGTAAAGGAAAACGATCTTGCTTTCTACCAAGATGGAGAAAGGATTAATTCTCCATATCCAAGTGGCGCTTTGCTTCAAAATGAAGACTCTAAAAGTGTCTATTATGTTAAAGGTAATATCAAACAACCAATTGTGGACGCAACGATTCTAGAAAATAATTTTCCTTATAATAGTATTATTAAAGTTAGTGCTTCAGAGTTATTAAAATTTGAGACTGGTTCACAAATTAAATTTAGAGATGGAACACTTTTAAAAACACCTAACTCCCCTGCCGTATATGTTATTGGACACGGAGAATACTGTCCTATATTTTCTGCCGAGACATTTGAAGGTATGGGATACCAATGGGACGCTATTATTAATGTTCCAGAAAATATCCTAAATTTGCATTCTCCGGGAGAAATAATCAAAATTTAACAAAAATATGCTATCAGAAAAGTTTGGAAGCTCAGCTTCCAAACTTTTTATTTCAAGATTTTTTAATTATTTCAACAGAAAAGGATAATTCTTTTTAATTACTTTCCCTATATCCTTTGGCTTTATAATCCCCTGCTCGCAAATAATACCTGTAATATATTTAGCTGGTATTATATCAAAAGCAAAATTAATAATTCTTAAGCCTTTAGGTGCGTTTTTCCATAATTCTTTTGGAGAACGTTTCTCTATCTTGATCCAGGATTTGTTATGGTATTTCAATAAAGTACTGGCAATATACAAAGGAACTTTTTCTTCTTTAGCTGCAGAGCCTATTGAGAAACTTCCAATCTTATTAATAACTGATCCATCTGACAAAATAGCGTCAGCTCCTAAAATGATCTTATCCATCATTAAATCTTTGCCAGAATAATGAGAAATCAAAAATCCTGCCGAAGAATCACCAATCATAGTTGTTGATATTTTTGCTTTCAATAATATCTTAGAAGTCATTCGTCCCTGAAATAGAGGTCTTGTCTCAGTATTATAAACCTTAAATTTCTTTTTATCCTCTTTAGATTTAATTAAGATTTGCTCTACCAGCCAAGAATGACAATGAGTCAAAATATCATCATTATTTTTAACTAATTTTTTGCCATGATTAATAACCAAATCGCCAGCATCTGACATTATCATCAAAAAATCATTGCTTGCTTTTTTAATACAATCTTTAGCATGCGTTACATTCTTTGACCTATTCTTGTTCAACTGAGAAAAAATGAACTCAACTCCATTTTGAGCCATTGGTTCTGTTGGTCTAGCTGACAACAAAAATTTAGCTCCTGTCTTAAATTCTTTTTTAAAAGCAGGTAATTCTTTTATCTTAATGGCATCACTGAATTCCGCTAAAGTTTTGATTGTTTCAATGGCTATATCAGTTGCTCCTTGAATTTTTAGTGATTTAATGTCTTGAAATGTTTTTCTTAATAAAATATTCATACTCTAATATTATCACTTTCCTAAAAAAACACAATAATAAATGGGGGCTTGATAAAGGAAGCAAAACTGTTAAGATATAGTTATGGTTAAAGTTAAAAATAAAACAACAAAAGAAAAGAAAGAAACAGAAATTCAACAAATTGTTAATCACTATTTTTATAGCAAAGGTTTATCTTTGGAAAAAATCAAAAATGATGCGAAAAAAAGAAAAATAATTTATTCTCGTTTTACTCGTCC
>Ga0208904_1000738_pt1 | contig 25083 bp, 22 predicted proteins | sample AntAceMetag02UKB_FD_184774 | JGI IMG/M metagenome (GOLD analysis project Ga0208904, IMG submission 184774) | Saline lake microbial communities from Ace Lake, Antarctica - Antarctic Ace Lake Metagenome 02UKB (SPAdes) (version 2) | ecosystem: Environmental > Aquatic > Non-marine Saline and...
GGTTGTAACCGTTCCCTTTCCTCCTATCTGGAAGATCGGGACAAGGTTGTTGTTTTAGGGATCGATTTTAGTCGTTCCCTGGCCGCGGAAGAAAAACTTCAGTCAATGGCATCCCAGACGACAGCGGCGATCTCACATCCGCCGAATCCGACTGCGGCACCTTTACCAAAGGCACCATAGGACATGTTGTCGCCATCAGGCCCGTCAGGGTCAATCACTGAAGTGATAAACCCAGCAACCAGGCCACAGGCCACAGGCATGAGACCATACCTGATACCTGGGTGAATACTCCCTCCACTCTCCTCACTCGAATCATTTTGAAACTGCATTGGAGGTATGGGAGCACGTTCACCTACCTGAATCTCAGTGCAAACAGGAGTGTCACCCCCCGAACACCTCATAAACTTAGAATAGCCCAACTGCGCCATTCTGTCGTTATTCTCTTCGGTGATAGTCTTTTTGCCATCCAGTTCCTGAATGATACGCTTGGACGGCGGGGGCGTGACAATCCCCGCGTAAACTTCAAGTGCCTTGGCTTCACCATCGGCCGTAATGGCCTTGAGAGTGTCGAAGCACTTCTGCTGTACTGCAGGGTCGGTATAGACCTCGCAACCACGTTTGGCCAGTTCTTCTTCAATCTTTTCGATCCGGCCGTTTGCCTTTTCGAGATCCGCTTTGTATTCGTCCAACTTGGACGTAAGCTTGCTCTCGAGCCTACGATCACCGCGGGCTGCGGCTGCTTTGGCCAATCTCTGAGCCTTGGAAATCTTTGTCTCTAGCTCAGCCCGGTAGGACTGAGCCGACGTCAGAGCTGACATCGCGGCATCCATTGCATTAGCCGCACCGGCCCGAGCGACTGAGTCGCCGGGGTGCTGGGCCGAAGCCGAGTTGGAGTTCAAAACCACCGTGCAGACCACGGCCATCATGAGGAACATCTCAAACAATTTTTTCATTACTTCTTCTCCTTCCCGATTTGGGAAAATTCGTTGACTGCCGTTTAAATTGTATAAACTGAACCACTACCGGATTATTCCGGTGTGGGTATTTCCTTCCTGTTACTGCTTATGTATGTAACTCAGGTCTTTAAATCTGTGAGCTTGTCAGGTCTAAAGACCTGAATTACATTATTTAGCAGTTTATGTAAAGAACAGTGCTTATGCACACTATTGGATACTTTAGTTACTAATTATTAGTTCAAAATATCCACTAGTGTGAGGGCGATGTTCTACTAGCGGCAGTAGTAGAACATCGTCCGGTTGTAACCGTTCCCTTTCCTCCTATCTGGAAGATCGGGACAAGGTTGTTGTTTTAGGGATCGATTTTAGTCGTTCCCTGGCCGCGCCCCTGAATTAGGGGCAAGCATCCTCCGCGTTCGCTCGAACTTTCTCCAGGGTCGTGAGACCCAAGGAAATCATCTGGCTTGTTTTGGCCTTCATGACTGGGTCGGAAATGACCCGTAGAACGCATTGATCGTGAGGTTCTGCTTCGTGCATGTCATCCAACCAATCAGCTTCGGCCAGTGCAGTGTCTGCCGTGGCCTGAGCCATACTGGCCTTGTCATCGGCAACCTGGGCACTTGCCCTGGCCGTAGGATCTACAGCCGTCGGATCTACAACCTCGGAAACCGGAGCGGGATCAACGGGGGGAACCTTCTCCCCCTCGTCGCAACCCTTCACGAGGAAGAATATTGCGACCACGACCACTGCTACGACTGCAACCCACCACAACCAACTATATTGATTCGGCTGATCAGAGTCAGGTGCGGGAGCAGGGGCAGGTGCGGGAGCAGGGGCAGGTGCCGGTCTGGGTGCCGGTCTGGGTGCCGGTGCGGGAGCAGGGGCAGGTGCCGGTGCGGGAGCAGGGGCAGGTGCCGGTGCGGGAGCAGGGGCAGGTGCCGGTGCGGGAGCAGGGGCAGCCCAGTTAGTCACGATAATATCCGCAACCCCACGAAGACGAGTCACCTCCATTCCTGCATTCTTCATCATTGTTTCCACACCATCTCGATCAGCCGGATCGGCTATGAGACATGCACGGATATCCGCTGCAACAACAGAGGAATCAAATCCGACAGGATTGTCGGGAACCACATCTATAACTGCTTGTATTGCGGTGATAGTGAGCATAGCTCACCTCCTAAATGCTTGGTCCCGACTCAGTCGGGAACGTAGACGATAACCCATATCAAGAACAATGCCGGACCATCCGACAAAACCCCTGAATGGGACTCTTTCCTGATTACGGAGAGAATTTTTTTAGTCAAAAAAACTTTCTCCGCATCAGGAAAAATATGTAATTGTCGATTTTAAGGTGCAAGTAGCAAATTATGTTGCCACATCACTATATTACTTACTCAAGCAATACAACAATCTAGCAACTTACATTTTGGCACTACTATCCCTATTTTGATTTAACAGAGAAGTATAGCATATTTTAGAGGTTTTGTCAAGTCATTTGTCCACTCAATTACTCAATTACCACCATCATAACACCTAGAAATGTAACAATACAACAATATATCACTATATTTACCTTATTTTAGCCAAATTTATCCCAAATATCCCATATCAAACTATCTACAAATTCCCTATTTTTAACTACATATTATAGCACATTTTAGAGGTTTTGTCAAGAGAGCTTTAGAAACAAAAAAACTATCCTGAATTTATCAAAGGATAGTTTTTTTGTTATACACTAATCTGGAATTAATCCAGATCACTGTGTAACACGGTTCGTTTTGAGACGAACCGTGTAACCTTCCTAGTCGAGCGTACTGTCGCTGATGTTTGAGTTCAGCAGAAAAACAGTTGCTACACGTGTAGGGAGGCAAGTATGTGATGCACGGGAGTAACCGTGCTAAACCTCTTTAGGATCGCCTTCCTCGAGTTCCTGGTTATCCGGGGAGTCGGTGTTGGAGTCAGTTTCCGCGGGATTACTTCCAAAAAACTTATCTTCTACTTCGGAAAAACCCGGTTCAGACGAAGACTCCTCATCCGCTTTGTTGGGGTCAACAATACCCAACTCAGCGGTGTCCTCCTCAACTAGACGATCAACGTCGTCGAGCTGAGGCACGAGAGCGTTATCTGGAACACTATCAAACATTCTCAGTTGGGGATGTTTACCAAGTACTGCTTCAGTAGGAATCTCTTCTTCCACCTCTACGGTAGGGCCCCATCCTAGTTTCTTCAGTTCAACAGGAGTAACTCTCCAGATCTCATCCAGCTTGCCGTCGTCCTGCAAAACTCTGGGTCTGGGCAACATAGCCTTGACCCCACCTGCCTGCATCGCCTGTTCCACTTCCCTAAGCTCCAAGAGCACGGGATAAATATTCTCTCGGAAGAAGCTGAAACGCTTAAACAAGATTTCTGATAATTCGACTTCTTGTGTCACCCGAATGATTCTGAAGAGCTTATGCTCCAGCTCAGTCAGTCTCATCTGGATGTCACTAAGGAGAGCGGGACGGCGTATTGCTGCCTGTTTACCGGCGGTAATCATTTCTCTAGGATCTTTCCAACCCCAGGAAATTAATACTTCCACCTTGATAGCCCAGGAGTTACGAATCTCCCTGGGATCTCCGTGTGGAAGGTTCTCAGGCCAGATAGGCACAGGCACGTCTAGCTTGGCTTCTATATTGGCCAGCTCATTTATGAGACTACCTACCTTTTCCTGATAAGTAGCCTGGAGCCGCCCTTGTAAGACAGCCAATTCCAGACAGAGATCACCGGTTTTTCTAGAGCTGATGCGTCTTGCTTCTACGTACCACTGATCAATGACCTCGGATACTTCGGCTTGCTGTATTCTTACAGCATCCCAAGCCTTACGACTAGAAGGACTGAGACCTAAACGATAAAGACTCTCTGCGTCGGTATACCCGAAGGAAATTGCCAAATCACGAGTCTTCTCATCCTGACCATGGGCCATTTGGACACCAAGGGAATAATACCCCTTGAAATCCTTACCACCCATCACCTTGAGAAAGAAAACGATGAGGCCAATACCCATGAGAGTGAGACGGACGCCCCACGCGATAAGCTGGTTGTAAATATCATCCTCCTCAATCTTCCGCAGTTCGCGAAAACGGTCAAGGAAACCTCTACTAACCTGATAGTCACCACCGTACTCTTGAGACAACTCTTCGCCATTCATTGCTCGAACTTTGTTGAGCTTGTTAGTGAGCTCTATCTGGAGAGCTGAGATGCGCTCATCCCGATCCTTCTTTGTGCTCTTGGTCGTGGTGTCACGACCTGTCTGCATTTCCTGCACTTTGGCCGTGGTTGACTGGTCAAAGGCAGTGAGTTCGGCAGACTCATCTTGAGAAAGATCTTTCCTTTCTTTTAATTGAACCTCGGAAAGTTCTTTCCCCTTCTCAGACTCGTCCTGCATGAGTTTCTTAAGCTGTATGTACATCTTGTCCTTCTGCTCACTCATACGCTTGACTCTTGCTCCGTCACCCTTAATACCGGAGTATTTCCCTCCTATTTCATCCAACATCTGCAGATCCTTTTCTTGGATCTGTTTGTTAATTTCTGCTTTGTCGGTAGCATAGCGATCAGTCAACGCCTGTTTGTCGGTAGCATAGCGATCAGTCAACGCCTGTTTGTCGGTAGCATAGCGATCACTGATCGCCTGCCGTTCAACAGCACGCCGAGTTTCGTAATTCTCGACGTCTTCGTCGCCAGAAGTGACGACTTGTTCACTGTCCTGAGTCTTGGCTTCGCGTATGGCCTTGATCTGCTGGCTATACACGTCCTCTTCTTGGGAAATTGCCAATTTGCGGATATCATCCACGAGAGCAGTGTCCTGGGAGTGGAACTTACCATCAACCTCCGGCTCAAAAATTCGAAGTTCCACCGGAATGGCAGTAATAAAAGCCAAAACCATCAAAACTAATAACCTCGATGAGAGCGTTGCCCAACCCCAGCGACTTTGCTGAGTGTCATGAATGACCACGCTCCGGTCAAAAACTAGAATCATTCCAGCCATAGCCGTGGCGGCTATTGCCGAAAACCACGGACTCTGCGCACCGTACTGCCAGGCGTGATACCACGCCCAGACATCGATGGCAAACTGAGCCACAAAGGCAAATGTAAATACACCAATCCACCCCTTGACGCTCTTACTGAGCAATGACTCGCCATAAACAGCGAGTTTGAACGGATCAGAAATTCTACCAAACTTTCCATTTTCCATTTTCTTTCTCCCGGCTCCTCTGAGCCTTTTGTTGGGGGTTTCGTTACTATATCTTAGGACGACCCAAAGAATCTCGGATCATCTTATTAATTTTGAGATCTCTTATCAGTGGACCAAACTGTTGTTTATTCTCCTTTTTTCTATTTGTTTTATTTTGTTTGATTACATGACCGGCATGTAACCGCAACAACATGCAAAAAACACTATAAATTTTGCACATAATAACGGATACAAATAACCGGTATTTGTAATGAACATAACGATAAATTATAGCATATTTTAAAGGTTTTGTCAAGTGCCTCTGCCACACAGACACTTCAACAGATAAACATTTAAACATATTTACCATAATAAAAATACTATAATACGCAATTTTTGTCTAATTTAAGCCAAATTTCAACCAAAAAACAGTCCGCCGAATCGGCGGACTGTTTTTGATTATTTTGACTGAATTATTGCGAAGCAGTACCTCCGCCCTTATTACCAACTAATTCTAGCCTTGCTCGAATTTTTGTACCACCATCCTCATACTCTCTTTCTAAGACTGTCTTAACATGATTTCTGTAAACATTCGCATGTGTTGCATTATCAGCATTAGGCACATCACTAGCAGACAAAGCCTGTCCATAAGCAAACATTTTATTTGACAAATTATCCTGAATTTGTGAAAGAGGTTGCCCTGCGTTGAGACCGTTTTTTATAGCCTCTACTGAGGATTGTTGCCCAACTGCCAAATTGATAACTTTATCTTTTATCCAATTTTTGGCAATATTAGTTTTACCTGCTGGATTTGGTACAACCTCGCCTAACACCTTACGCAAACCAACAGCACCATTATCAATTAATTTGTCTTGCAATTGCATAAAACCAACAAAAACCTTTGCCTTATCCTTATCAGCTTCTGACCAATCAGACATACTGTCAACAAATTTTTCTACATCCCCCAAAGAGGCTGTATCAGACAAAACTTCTGATACTTCTGGTACTTCTGGTTGATATATTTTTTCTATATCCGTTTCGCCACCAGACATTGCTTTACTAGCTTCTTTTACTGCTTCATTTTCTGCGCCAACTTTTGGAGCTTTGCCCTCGCCTACATCTGCACCAACTTCTTCTTCAGTAAAATGTATACCGTCTTTATTGGATATCACAGTCCTACCTTCTGCCTTAGTACCAGTATCTTTCAAAAATTTAGCCATCCTCTCACGCTCTTCTATTACTTGTTGTGGTGCCCCACCACCCCCACCACCCGATACGCCTCTGGCAGATGTACCAGAACCAGCTCCAGTATTTTTATACATAGAATCTAAAGGTCCCTCCGTAGCGACTGTACCACCAGCTTTTCTAGCCAAAACCTCAGCCATTTCTGTAGATGTCAGATCTGATTCAGCCACACGCTCTATACCTTCCAAAACTATTGTCTCAGGTACACCACCAGTACCGCCTTTTAGGTGAAATACAGCCTTATGGACTTTTCCCTCAGAATCAAGAAAAGTAGCAATTTGTTGTTCTGGTGTAGTAGGATCTGGTTTAATATCAATAATTTCTTCTGGCCTCAGAGTAATTGTCCTTAGCTCACCACCTGGTCCATCATAAGCTTTTACGATTGTATGTTTATCTACACCTAAATCATTTGTGGTTATTCTAGTTGGAACTTCTTCAGGTACTACTTCTGGAACCAATTTAGGGCCTGAATATCTCTCAAAACCACTATGTACCAAATCTCTAGCATTACCACCCTGAGTTTCGTCCATCCCAAGTACCAGTCCTTTTCTGATAAACAATCTTTTTTCTTTGTTAAACAGACCACCTTCTTTGTATTTGTACATGTCACGGTTCTCGTCATGCTGGAGTGCATCACCCAGACGACGCATAAGTTTTGCATCTTTTGTGCCACCAGTTTCGCCAGGATCTAATACATTGTCCTTATACTCACGAACAAACTCATTTACCCGCTGTCTAACTATATCTGGATCTTTATCAAAATTAATGCCCATATTTTTCAAGCTATGTGCATTGAGATTACGACTCATTAGGTATTCTGTAGCTCTATCATCGCCACCAGCATCCAAAATCTCTTCAAACTTAATCATATCAGCTTCACGAGCAGCTTCTAAAGGATTACTAATCATGCCTTTGAAGGCTTCATCAAATTCTGATTTCACACCTTTGCCAATATCCCAATCTTTACCAACTTTAAACATTCTATTTAATGTCTCTTCATTATTAAGTTCTGGATATTGCTGAGTCAAGCGTCCAAGATAGGCCATGGTTTCTTTATTCAGTTTCCATTTATCTTGAAAATTGTTGACATCAAAATCTGGATTACCAAAAACTTTTGCAACTTCTGGTTCAGCGATAATAACTGGCTCTGCAACAGGCGCTGATTCTGGTTCAGCAATAGGAGTTGGAGCCTCGGGAGGTGTTTCAACAACCGGAGCTTCTGGTTTGACAAGTACAACATCTTTTGGTACAGCAACCTTACCTACTTTTACTTCCTCTACAGCCGGGGTAGCTTCTGCACCAACACCAATTGACCCTGTAGCCTCTTCTGATGAAAATAATCCTTTTGCCCAACCCCAAGCTTTGCCTATTTTTTCTGTCGCACCTACCTCATCCATTAGTATTTTTGCTACCTTGAGCTGTACAAAAGCACCCATACCAACACCGATTGCCAATGAACCAATTCGTTTTCCCCAACGCCCAACTTTGGCTTTGTCAATGGCCTTGGCCAATTGCTCCGAAGAGTCATGTTGTAATTTATCTAGTAAATCACTAATATTTTCTACTGGAATTTCTGAATCACCCTCCAAACCAGCTTCAGTTAAAAGTTCTCCTTCTCTTTGCTCTCTTAATTTCATTCTCAAGTCCAACAAACGCCTATATTCAGCATCTTGATTCAAATCAATTTTATTAATCAAAGCATAACCCTGATAATTTTGAATTCCCTCTTCAATGCGTTGCAAACGCCAATCCAATGATTCTGATTCATCCAAAACCTCAATTGAATCCAGCCACTTTTGTAATTTTTTATCTTTTTTCTCCGCTTTACCGATATAGTTGGACTCAAAAATACTTTCAGCTTCTGTTTGGCTCTCATACAATCTGATTTCTTTTTGCATTTTTGCCTTTCCAACACGATCCATAATATCACGCGAAGCCATTCCTGCACCAGTACCGGCCAAACCCGCCCGCGCTTCTAAGAATATACTCTGTCCTGTAACTAAACCACCCGCCATCAAACCATAGGATAAGAAACTGCGAACACTAGCAGTTTTACCCAAAAATCTACCAAACTTTTTTAATCGACTAGACCCAACATCGGTCTCTGACTCCGAACGATTATCATTGTTTGCCAGATTATATAAATTTATATCCCCCATCTGGCGCCAAAGTTTTTGCCACCATATCCCCCTCTTCTCCAACCAACCCTCGCCTTTCATATATTTAGCCTCAATCTGCTTATCAATATCTTCTTGTTGTTCACGCAAAAAATCAAAAACTTTAGAAGCTTTTTCCTTCTGTTCTTTTATCACTTCAACCAGAGCTTTATCATAATTGCGTTGTGCTTCAGGCACACCTTCCCCCTTCATTATGGCTTCGATCAAAATATCTTTAAATTCTTCTTGTTTTTCTTTTAATTCATTTTCTATTTCCTCACCCTCTGCTTCTGGGGTAGCTTCTGATGACTCATCTCCTGTCTCTTCTGATCCTGGTACTGGTTCGCCATCCAAAGCAATATCTTCTCTTAATTTTTGGCTTATAGCGTCTAGATTATCTAAGTTATTTATATTTATCTCAATTTGTCTTCCCCCAATGTTCAAGAAATCTATATAATCCTTAAACCGAATATGTGTAAACGAATCAAGACCTAAAGGTTTTATAACTTTATCAAATAACTCCTCTTGTTTTTCTTTTATTTTTTGTATTGTATTCAAATCTAGTTCTAGATCAATACTAGTCACATAGCCCTTACCTTGAAAAAAATCATCTATTTCTTGCTTTAATTCTCCCTTTTTTATTTCTTCTTCTTCTGGAGTAGCTTCTGGTGATGAGGCTGTAGATGATTCTCCTACCTCTACTGGTTCGCCGGTAGGCTCTGGCTCTTTTTCTCCTGCCTCTGCTAATTCTATTTCAGGATATTTTTCTCCCAATTCATCTGTATCTACTTCGCCTTTTGACATAAATTTACCATCTTCCCATGTGCCACTTAGATCTCTCAGAAGTTTTCTTTTTAAAACCCCTTGACCATTAGGCACTGCTTTATTTCCCCCCTTACCAATTGCTTCTCCTGTATATTTACCTTCTAAAGTTACTGCTTTTAGAACTTTTGTTGAAAAATACATATTTTCCGCAAAACCTCTTACAAAATAACCATCTTTGAAATCACCTCTAAAAATCATACCGTTTCCAAACTTCTCTTCTCCCTGTCCATTTAATTCACCATCCATAAATCGACCCTTACCGGTATACTGACGATCAACAATCACACCATCTCCCCATTTCAATTCTCCATCACGTATTAAACCCTTTCCTGTAAATTCTTCCCCATTTGACAAGACTTCATTTTCAAATGATTTTTCTTTAAAATCTTCGTGCTTAAACATTTCTTGAAGTTCATTTTTCCAATTACCCTCTTCTATGTTTAGAGCTATATTACCCCCAAAGACCCTTGTACCACTATTTTTTCCAACCAAACCAACTCTACCACGATAACTAGAATTATCAATGATTTGTCTTAGAGTCTCAATTCGAGTTGTTAATTCAGATACGTCTAATGTAAATCGGGTATCACTATAAGGAGATATATTTTCATCTCCTTGGGTTAATTCCATTATATTATCTCTACGATTTTTAATTTCTATCTCTTCTATTAGATTGCTCTTCCAATCATTCTCTTCTATATTTAATTGTACAACACCATCACCCCGCAACACTGTGTCATAATCTCTTCCAAGTAAACCAACCTTGATTCCTGGATCTTTCTCAATTAATATTTGTCTCAGATTTTTAATTCGGGAGTCTAGTTCGTTTATGTCTAGTGTAAATCCAGAATCACCCAAAAGAAATATGTTTTTATCTTCTTCGGTTAATTCCATTACTCTCTCTCTTACTTCTTCTGGTGTACTAGTTGAAATTTCTGGGGTTTCTATTACCACAGGGTCTATTTCAGGAGTATCTTCTGGTGATGAGGCTGTAGATGGTTCTCCTACCTCTACTGGTTCACCAACCAAGCCCATTTCTTTTCTTAATTTTTGATTTATAGCAGGTAAAGCATCTAGGTTATTTAAATTTACCCAAACTTCTTTTGATGAAGCGTCATATTCAGTCTTAGTAAGACTAAAATTGACCTGTTCAACCAACCCGCTACCTAAAGGCTCTATAACTTTGGTAAAAAATTCTTCTTGACTATCTTTTATTTTACTCATCTCTTCAAAAGTGGACTCATCATCAAACCAAACTTCCAAATTTTTACTTCTAAAAAAATCCTTAATCTCTTCTGCTAATACTGCCATCTCTCTTACTTCAGTTTCTGAAAAAGAATTTTTTAATGCATCTACATCTTCCAAATCATTTGGATTTATCCAAACCTCTTTTCCTGAGGCAACATATCTAGTTGAACTATCGCTAAAATTAACCTCTTCCACCAACTCACGACCCAAAGGTACTATAATTGTGTCAAATACCTCCTCTTGTGTGTCTTTTATTTTTTTCAAATCTTCCAAATCTAGGCTATCAAGAACAAAAATTCTCAATCCATTACTTTCAAAAAACTCAATTATTTCTTCTTCTAATTTATCTTTTGATTTTTCACCTTCTACTTCTGGGGTAGATTCTGGTAAAGGAGATATAGACGGAATTGGTTCGCCAGTAGGCTCTTGCTCTTGCTCTTTTTCTTTTTCTTTTTCTTCTGCCTCTGCTAATTCATTTCCTATTTCCTCATCTTCTGCTTCTGAAACAGCTTCTAACGATGGAAGTACAACGGCTTCTATTGGTGCGGCTGGTGCATCTTCCACCTTTGCTAATTCTATTTCAGGGTATTTTTCTCCCAACTCACCTGTATCTACTTTACCCTTTGTTATCAGTTCACCATCTTTCCACGTACCACTTATATTTCTCAGAAGTTTTCTTTTTAAAACCCCTTCCCCATTAGGAACTACTTCATCTCCTTTACGAACTGCTTCTCCTGTATATTTACCTGAGACAGAACCTAGCCTTGGAACTTTTGTCTCAAAAAACAAACCCGATACAAAACCTTTTTCAAAATTACCATCTTTGAACTCACCTCTAAAAAAACTACCATCGGCGAATTTTTCTTCTCCCTCTCCATTAGCATGAAAAGACATGTCTTCTCTTAATCCTTGATTTACAGAATCTAAATCGTCTAGATCATCTATATTTATCCAGACTTCTTTTGGTGGACCGACGTACGCAGATGCGAGACTGCTAAAAATGACCCTTTCAACATCATTACTACCCAAAGATTTTATAACTAAGGTATGTGACCCATGCTTACTCTCCGCATCACCAAAAGATTTTATAACTTTGTCATATACCTCCTGTTGTCTTCTTTTTATTTTTTTCAGACGCCCCAAACCTATACTATCGAGAACCTCACCTTTTAATCCTTTACTTTCAAAAAAATCGGCTATTTCTTGCCTTAACGCATCTTTTGTTTTTTCACCCTCTGCTTTTGGGGTAACTTCTAGTGCGGGAGTAGCTTTGCCTTTTGGCTTGGTGGTTGATTCAATACTACTACCACCATCTGCCTGTTGTGGTTCTTTTGCTTCAACCCTACCAAAAGGAGCCCCTTCACCATAACCAACGACATCATCTCCTGCCACCACCCCAACCTGTGTCAGCTTATTACGTAGTCCATTAATTTTTTCCATCAACATATTGCTTGAAGAAGAATTAGTATCTTGAACTAATTCTTCTAATTTATTTAATTCACCCAAAAGAGCTACTTTATCTTCCTCGCCCTTTTCTGCTCTTTTTGCCAAATTGTCAATTTCTTTTTTTAATTCAGCTTCCTTTTTTTCTACATCAGGAACAACCGAGACATCTTCTATCTTTAGTTCATCATCAGCTTCCTTTTTATCACCTAAGTTTTCAGACCCCAAACGATCAATTACATCTCTTTTAAATTTCCTAAAATCAATACTAGAGACATCAATAGCCTCAACTGCTTTTACTCCTCTACCTTTACTGCGAGCCAATCTTCTTAAGCTTTTTGCTGTCACTTGAAAATTTTTGTTCTTACGAAGCTCTTCCAATGCTCTTTCCATTAATTGCTTTTTTCTAATTCCCAAATCCTCAAGACCTGTCTCTCTTGATGGTACACCCTGTTGTTTTTTTTCATCAGTCATATATTTGATTTGGTTTAAAAATTTAATCGTCCCGTACCGAGACACGAGGTCGGGATTGGAATCAAACTAATACAAAATATTTTAATTATTCTCTATATTTATTATTTTTTTCAAAACCTTTTTCATTTTTTCTTTATCAATAATTTTATTTACTTCTAGACGTATCTGTTCTACTTCTTGTCCCGACTCTGATAATATTCGTTCAAACTCAGAAACTGCCCGATGAAGATTATCAGCTTTTTGTTTCAATTGTTTTATATTTTGTTTTTGTTTTTTGTTGACAGGCATACTTTAATAATTTCTACCCATTGGGCATCTTTCTTCGGAGACAAATAAATTTCAATTTCCAAATTATTTATCTGCTTTTAGATGATCTACTACTTCAGTTTTGATCTTCAATATTTCTTCAGCCATCATATCAATAAAATTTGGAACATTTTTTATCATAAAATCTTCCAATTCTGCATCCGCACCTTTATCCATTATTTTTTCAAATTCTTTTTTTTGTTTTTCCTTTAATGAATCCAAAATCCTGAGCAACAAACGCTGATTTACAATATTGGTCATTTTATCCAAAAGCATGGCCTGCTGTGACTCTGGCAACTGATCCAAATTTAAGAGGGCAATAATGTTTTTGTTAATTAAATCATTTTTTATTTTAGCCATAAGATTATTAAATTAAAATTATTTTTTATAATATTTTTTTATAGTAAGTCCGGCCATTACCAACACACCAAGCAAAAATCCTAAGACTGCATTCACAACCATATTAGGCTTTACTGGCCATTTGGTTACTACAGCATCATTTACTACCTTTATTGTAACATCTCCACCAACATATTCCCAGCCCCGCGTTACCAAAGCACTGGACACAGCACCAGCCAACTGCTTGGCCTGATCCTGATCTTTGTGATAGACATTTATATTCAAAACTCCTGTACCGTAGACAACAGAAGTATTCACAGTTTCCTGCCAAAGTTTTCTTTTCTTTTTTTCGGTAAGACTTTCAAACACATCCTTGTCTATACTATAGTTAGATTGCATCATCACCTTTTCAAAAAAATCATTGGTTTTCATAACTTGAGAAATATTCTCACCTACTCGCTCAGCTGATTTGATCACTGTGTATGGATCCACTCCATAACGAGATTTGGAAATAATCAAAACCTGAGCATCAGCTCTATACTTTAGCGGAAAAGCCGAAGTAACAAGCAGAGAAAATAATGCTACCAAAATACCGGAAAAAATAAGTAATTTCCAGCGTTTCCTTATTAACCTGATTGGATCTTTTTCTAGAAACATAGATTTTAATTATTAGTTTAATGATTTATGTTTTTGTTATATCGTTATATAAAAGATCAAAATACTTTTACTTTCTGAACCTCAATATCCAACTCTTTGCCATCTCTCCAAACAGACACAGTTAAAATATCTGATGCGGAAAACAACTGTGCGGCTAAGAGTTTTTCTTTTATTGACTCTCCATTTATTTTGAAAACCACATCTCCCAAACCAATCGTCGAAGTCGTCGCCACACTATCAATATCACTAATATAAAATCCAGTTAGTTTTTTCCACTTACCTTCTAATTCAACACCCTCAACTATATAACCACGCCAAGGCAGTCCACTATAAGATATTCGCCCTAAATCTAAGAGTGAATTTATTCTTCCCCCTACCAACCAAGCCGGTCGTAACATTTTTTCTTCATCCACTACCCCGACCAAAGAACCTCTGCCATCAAACAACAAGGAACCACTATCTAAATCTTGCCAGACCGAATAAAAATACTGCGGTCGCCATATTAACTGGGCTTTGGTTTTGTTGGTTGAAATTAAATCTTCCAATAAAATTTCTTCCCAACCTTCTTGACCAAGTGCCCAATAGTTATTGCCAATAGACAGATCAGACCAATCAGAAAAAGAATTTAAACGAAAACCCTGTCCAGCAACTTTTATATAAAGAAGTTCAGAAATAGAATCGTACACAGTGTTTTCTACATCGTAATACGAACCCTGACTATCTATTACTTCCCAATATTTTTCAGAGCCGACAATATATTGCGGATAGTAAGCTACTGCCCAACCATCGGAACTTAGGATTGCAGAATTAAATAACAAAGAATCTTTATCATAAAAACTTTTGCTAATTTTTTTATTCTGATCGTAAATTTTTAATATTTTTTGACCAACTTGGTGCTGAAAAAGAGAGTCCAGTTTGTTTGTGGTAATAGGATGAGAACCACGACTAGCCGAATAAAATGAATCTGGCTGAACTAAAACGGGTGCCAACCAAGCCACAGACGATAGAGCCGCCGCAGTACCACTAATAAAAGCTACAAAAATCAAAAACAAAGTCCACCTTAGACTTCTTAATCTATAGTGTGTATCTACACGACAAGCGCGCGCTGGCAAATGTGGAGGATCTTTTTTTTCTTTCATAGATAATTAAATAAAATATTTATTCAGCATGCTCTCCCCCTACAAGGGGGAGCCCGCGACGTAGTCGGGGAGAGGGTCTGCTAAAACTGTAGAGTTTGTATTGCCATTTTAATATTAGACACGACCGAATCAATGTCGTCTAGTACTTTATGATTAGAATATCTTATTATTGTATAACCTTTATTTTCCAGTATTTTTTGTCTGATTTGATCATGTTTAACCACATCTTCTTCGTGGTGTATAGAGCCGTCTATTTCTATTATTAATTTTAACTGATGACAATAAAAATCTACTATCCAATACCCTATATTATACTGCCTTCTAAATTTTACTGCTAATTGTTTATTTTTTATTTTCTGCCAGAGTACTATTTCTGATTTAGTAGATTGATTTCTTAAATTCTTTCTTCTTTGTTTGAAACTAGATCTATTATTATAGTGCCCGACTTCTTCCATATTGTGTTTTATATTATTTAATTGATAAAACACTCTTTAAGCTTCTCCAGACCCCCACCGTCACTTCGTGTCGGCTCCCCCTTATAGGGGGAGAGCATATAGACTCACTATATCCAACGGACAAACAAATATAAAACCAAAAAATATAAAACCAAATTACTTATTAAAAAAACCACTTGTCTTTTCCAAATTATTCCTCTTTTTGATAAATGAAATCTAACAAATAATTGTATTATATACCAAAGCCACGCGACTAGACCACCTAATACAAAGTAGCCCAAAGGCAAAAGATGTATCACCCACATTACTTCCCAGATTATAAGTGTGACTAAAATAGCTCTTAGTAAAAAATTTTGTGCCGGTACACTGAAATACATCCTCCACACAACGATTGAAATAAGCCCCATTGAAACACCAGCGATAAAACTGATTATCCAAAAAGGTAGATTGGGAAAAAATATGCTCAAAGCAAAACCAAATGTGATTAGTGCATAACCGTTAAAAACCCAAAGCATCATCAACATCCTACGATAAGGTTTTTCTTCATAACTCAATAGTATCTCTTCTTCCTGTGAAATTCGCATCGACAGAAAAAATAATACAAAACAAGCCAAAACTATCAAGAAATAACGCAAGTAAACAGGCTCAAGTAATGAAATTAGGGCTAAAAAAGCCAAAGCTGTACCAACAAACAAGTAGAAACTATCCCAAAAACTTACTTTTGACTTATAAACAAAGAAAGTAAGAACAGCAATCCAAACAAAACAAACAGGCACAAAAACCCAAACAAGAGTAAAGCTATTTATCACCCACAAGCAAATCAAACTAAATAAGGCAATACCTGCACTAATTAGATTCCTTTTCATAGTATAAAACAATTTTTTCTATTAACTCGTCCAACAAAATCGAAACGTCTTTACTACTCCCCTTTTTTTCTTTTATAGAATTAATTTGTAAAAATGTTTGCAAATGAGCATCTAACATTTCCTTTGGAACTTTTACGGAGAAAAAAACCTTTTCTACCAATTCAAAAGTTTTTGTAGAACCTTCTACAGATGCAATTTCATCACGAAGCCCTAGTAAATCTTCGGAATATTTTTCTGCAATAAACAAAGGTGAGTTATTTGTTGGTAAGTAACTCTCAATCTCATTCTTCACTGGCTTTCTTAAATCATCTACTTTATTCAAAAAAACCACAAGAACAAATACCACTGATAAAATAATTAAAAAAGCAATTGAACCAAATATAATAAGCGAATAGTCTTTGTGTTTATTTTCGCGACAAAACATAGGTTATAGGGTTATATTGTTATATAATTATACACTATTTACCTAAAAGAAGCAAAATCTGGACAAAAAGCTATTTTTGTGAGATAATGTCGGCATATGCAAACTTATGCTGTAAATAAAAAAGCTAGTTTTGACTACGAAATCCTGGATACCTACGAGGCTGGCTTGGTATTGGAAGGACAAGAAGTAAAATCAATCAGAAACGGTAATATTAGTATGAAAGGTGCTTTTGTCAGTTTTCACAACGAAGACGCTTTTTTGACCAATGTTCATATATCAAAGTACAAATTTGCTGGAAATGTAACAAATTACGACCCTGAACGTAGCAGAAAACTACTTCTGAAACGTAAAGAAATTGACTATTTAAGAGGGAAATCGCAAGAAAAAGGCTTGACAATAGTACCTCTTTCGGTGTATACTAAAGGCCGTCACATTAAGGTATCTCTAGGTATTGGCAAGGGTAAGAAAAAACATGACAAAAGAGAGACCATCAAGAGAAGAGAGCTTAAGCGTGAATTAGACAGGAAGATGAAGGAAATGTAGGCAATTTAAAATATAATCATATGTTTCCTCCGCGAAAGAAGGTGACATTAGGCCAGCCACGAGATGGCGCTAATGGTTTATCACGTGACACTCAAAACGGCTAGCGCCATTTTTCGTGGGGGATGACAGGGTTCGATAGATGGACCTAGTTATCTTTTATACGCATGTCGAGGTTGTATTCTTTTCCTCGTAAATACCAAGAATACACGATATAAGTGCAAACTTTGTATCAAGAATGAAGAACACTGTAGCTTCGGCTTTCAGCATGCCTTCATTCGCATCTGTAGTGGTTTAAGTACTACTACCATCGCTCTCATGATACTCAATAGTGAATCAGCGGTGTCAAATCATTGAGCGTAGGACCTGATCTCCTCCTGTGGGTCTAGTCTGAAGTCAATTCAGGATTACTTGGGTATTTTTTGCTGGTTTTAAACTGCTCAAGGAATCACCAAACTAGCTAAACATGTAGACTATGGGGGTAACCCATTTAGACCCGGGTTCAATTCCCGGCATCTCCACGAAAAGCGGCGAGCCCAAGCGAGTCGCTTTGAGTGCCACGTGGCGAACGCAGTGAGCTTTACGTGGCCTCAGATAAAAGAAGGCGCCGCCTCGTGGCGAGCCAGAAAAAAACTATTTAGGAGGGAAATATGTATCACATTGTCTATTTTCTAGAATCAATAAAATGGCCATATAAACATTATATTGGATATACAACAAATTTAAAGAATAGGGTAAAAGACCATAATGGTGGCACAACAAAATCAACTAAAAACTACAGGCCATGGAAATTAATTTATGCGGAATTATATTTAGAAGAAAAGGATGCAAGAGGTAGAGAAAAATTTTTAAAAAGCGGTTCTGGATGGAAATTTCTAAAAAAACAACTTAAACATCACTTTATAAACTCTTATGAGAATATCTAGAAAAAAAAGACCAGACAAACCGCTGATAGCTCACTATCGTCTGAATAATAAAATTATTGCACAAGAAGTGCGCTTGCTTGATAATGAAGGAACCAATTTGGGTGTATTCTCTACCCAAGAAGCGCTCAAAATGGCTACAGAACAAGAAATAGACTTGGTGGAAGTGAATCCAAAGGCTGATCCACCTGTATGTAAAATCATAGATTTTAGTCATTTCAAATATCAAAAAGAAAAAGAAATCCGCAAACAAAAGCAACAGGCTCATGACACAGAAACCAAAGGAATTAGACTGTCTGTCCGAATTAGTGGTCATGACATGGATGTACGATTGAACCAAGCTGAAAAATTCTTAAATCGTGGTGACAAGGTAAAAGTAGAACTAACATTACGTGGAAGAGAGAATATAAAGCCTACTATAGCCTTTGGAGTTGTAAACAAATTCTTTGCTTTACTAGAAGAAAAAATGGAATTACGCAAGGAACAACTCCCTACCAAGCAAGGCAATAGGATCACTGCCATAGTTGCAAAAAAGTAAATATATAGTAATCAACAGCACAAACTTGACTAATTTTTAAAAATAGTCTATAATCATAGCACTTTAATCAGTAAAGATACCCATCTCTGGTACAGTGGGTAAAAAAAAGAAAATGTATGCCAAAAGCAAAAACTCACAAAGCCACAGCAAAACGCTTCAAGATAAAAAAGGGTAAAAAAGGTATCCAAATTATTAAGCGTACCTGTGGTCAGGATCACTTCAATTCCAGAGAATCTGGAAACACAAGACGAAACAAAAGAAGTGACACCACTATGTCAAACACCATGAGAAAGACGATTACCCGTGCTATTAAGAATATCTAATAACTAATATATGCCAAGAGTAGAAAGAGGCGTTGGACACGTAAAAAAACGCCGCGCCCTACATAAAAGAGTAAAAGGTTTTGAAGGCGGTCGTAAGACTCTTATCAAACTTGCAAAAACAGCCGATACCAAAGCTGGTGCTTATGCCTATAGTGATAGACGCAAAAAGAAAAGAACAATGCGTCGCCTATGGCAAGTTCGCATCAATGCCGCTGTCAGACAATTAGGAACTACTTATAGTCAATTCATTGGAGATTTAAAAACCAAAGAAGTAGAGATTGACCGAAAAGTACTCTCACAAATTGCTAACGAACAACCAAAAGTATTTGAAAAGATTGTAGAGTTTGTGAAGTAATAACAACGAGAGACTTAAAAAAACTATCCTCAATCGGATAGTTTTTTATTTCTACAAAACTTTTTCACGACACACGACACAGTGTGACCGTTGTAATTATATCGTGTTATGTGGGTCGTGTTTTCCTCCCTATTTAAGCCAACTTTTACTTTTCCACAAGCATCCTCTTGACAAAAAACGATATATATGCTATTATGTTAACACAATCAAGTATTGATCAAAGACTCTTAAAGTGTTTGGTTGATGGCGGAACACCCCCTCCTTTGTTCCAATACCATCACCGAACACTTTGAGGGTCTTTTTTTATTCCAACTGGTGTTGGAATAACCCTGTCGAATGACGGGGTCTTTTCTTTTTACTTTATAAACTCTTAGTTTGCTGGTATAATACTCCTCTATGTTTTTTAGATTATTACAACCTGTCCACCGTAGCTTTAGCGTAGGCGGATCAAATTACGAACGATCTAATTCCATCCACAGTTCTGTTGGTCAGCCTATGGCTGATATCTTGTATTTTGATATTACTTTTCCCAATCACTAATCAAAATCCCCTCCCCTCTTTTTTTAAAAACCACTTTTTGCTTCTCACGCCAACCAAGCTCCTTTACCATCTCCATCGGAATAGTAACTGAAAAACTACCAGAATTACCTTTTCCAGTTCGTTTTAATTTTCTGATATTTTTTTCTAAAATTTTTCTTCTTGTCATATTTCTAATTTTTAAGAGTTGGCCATTATAATGGCCAACTCTATTATATCACATAAAATTACAAAACTAAATTCACTCGATAGTGCACCACACCCCTAATATCATATTTAATACCAAAAAAGAATAGTAGCTTGACAAAAAATCCAATATCCTGTATTATATTAGCACCATTTAAAATTAATATCACTACTATGGGAATGAGAAAAAGAATAAACGCAATAACTAAAATTGAAAGAGCGAAGGCTAAGATAAGAAGAGACAAAAACAAGCTTAAACGAAAGCTAAAAGCCGAGGCTGAAAGCAAAAAATAAGTCTAGAGTTGATAAAAAATACATGTTGTGATAAAATTATGGCAGTGCCACGAGCCCGTAAAGGCCACGAGGTGGCCCACGTGCCACTTTTCGTGGATGGCGCCAATAATTCATCACTAAATGATGTCACGTAAAATGACCTGCGGGTCATCACGTGACACTCAAAATGGCTAGCGCCATTTTTCGTGGACCGGTAGTTCAATTGGTTAGAGCACCGCCCTGTCACGGCGGAAGTTGCGAGTTCGAGCCTCGTCCGGTCCGCAGATTGCGACAAAGCAAGGTTAAAGCCTTGCTTTTTGCTTTAGTTAAGGGTTTTTTGTGCAGTTCGAGAGTTGTAAATTCTTGGACATAAGGGGAAATAGACAATTCAAAAATTCCACCCCACTTATTTGCTGAAATAAGCAAAGTTCTACTTCCTAACACTCGGTTCGAGCCTAAACGCTCAACGACTGTTCTTTTGTCTTGAATTGTACCATTTTCAAATTGTTTTTTCGCTCGGAGCATGAGAGAAACATTATCAAGAACCTTGTCAGCTTTGTTATTTCCTCTCTTAATATCTTTAACTCGTTGCTCTCGTTTTATTATCTGCTTTTGGTAGTTATTTTTTTCTTCCAAAAATTCTTCTTCGGTAATCAACCCCTTACAAGCCAAACCAGTCAAATTGGTTTTTTCTAATTTTAGCTTGTTGATATCTTTTTGAATATTTTTAATAATCTCTCCTTGATCAATTTCGTCTTTTTTGCAATCTTCCACTATCTCATCAAATAAATTAGCAAAATCTGGGATAACATCATATTGATCTAGCATTTCTAAAACCTGCCCTTCTAGGTTTGTCTCTGGTATCGGCATTTCGTGGCATTGTATAGTCGGCTTTTTACGGTTGCACCTATAATAAACATACGTCTTTTGTTTTTTTGTACTTTTTATTATCTTTGTCTTTTTATCAGCAGTAATAAGAGAACCACAGTTTGCACATCTAATAAGTCCCGAATAAGCAAAGTTGTTTATCCTTTGTCTCGGTTTTCCTTTTTTACCTAGTGTTTCTTGTATACGGTCATACTCGTCTAAGGTTATCATGGGTTTATGTTTTCCGACTTTTTGCTTACCACCATATTCAATAATACCTGCATAAAATAAATTGTTAAATATTTTATACATAGAAGAACGAGATAAGCCTCGGCTTTTTCTAGCTTTAGTTTTAAACTTCCATTCATTATTTAATTTGTCCAAAATTTGTGGAACAGTATGACTTCCCGTCAACATTAGGTCATATGCCTGGCGAATAAGTTTAAATCTTTTTTTGTCCACCTTGATAGTGCTAAAACCATTTTTCCTCACATTCATATATCCATTTGGACAAGTATTTGGTTGCCAGCCCATTTCAAACTTTTTTTCCATACCACGCCTCACATCTTTACCTAGCTTTGATGAGAAGTATTGAGATTGAGATAATGCCAGTTGTAACATCATTATCCCCTCGGGGCTATTGTCAAAATTGTATGAGCAGAATTTGAGGTCTTTTATAACTCCCGTCCTCACTAGATATGTTACGGTAGAGGCGTCTATTTCGTTCCTAGAGAGCCTATCTGGGTGCCAGGCTATAATTCCATCAGCTTCTCCTTTTTCTATGCGTTTGACCATGTTTTCAAAAACAGGCCTTTGGTAAGGTTTAAAGGCGGAATGCCTTTCTTCCAATACCTCTACGATTTTGAGATCGCCAAAAATCTCTCTAGCCTTATCTACCTGACTATCAATAGAGAGTGCTTGTCGTTCTACCCCCTCGCTAGATTTTCTTACGTACGCAAAATATTTCATATTATTAAAATTAAGTATCAAAAAAGGATAGCCCTGGCTATCCCGACACAAAACACAAAAAGTATTTTCATCGGACAGGACTACCCATCTTTGATATGAAAAACAAAAACTTTTCGTGTATTTAAGTTGTATCGGGATAGCCTTTATATATTACCATATTGCTCATATTTTTCAAGAGCTTCTAAATCTTCCTTTGTAAATGGCTTAGTTGCTATCTCACAAAACAAGACGAGATCCATACACTGTGTGTATGCTTCTTCATAGTCTATTTTTTCATTATATATCTTTTCATATATCCTTTGATATTTTTTTACATGCTTTTCTTGTAGTCGCATAGTGTTTTTCCTTTTCAGCCAATTCTCTGTCATGTTCAAGCTTCTCAGACATATCCTCTTTCAGGGTATATGCACGATACTCTACTTCACCTGTGTGTTCGTTGGTAAAGGTTTTTTCATAAACAGGTTTAACACCTTTTAGATATTTATTCCTGAAATCTTCTGCTTCTTTACCAGTTAGTACTATTGGTTTTTTTAGTGTTTGTGAGCAAAAAAACTTTTTCTTGCCAAACATTCTTTTATCAAACATATCTTTACTTAAATATTTACAAAAGTAAGCTCCCATATTGGTAATGGTGTTTACTTTCTTTATCTTAACAAAACCATTTTTCCAGTATCTAATAGCAAATCTTCTTTCCCATGCAAATATATCTATATTATCGGGTATATGGATATTGCATAGCAAGTGATAATGAACAGATCCGCCTTTTTCTTTTTTATTGCCATGATAGTCTGTATCTTTTTGAAACTCTACCACCGCAATATATTCAAAGGTTGGGATTGCTCTTACTATTCTTTTAATAGCAGTATTAAACATTTTATTCGCTCTCGTTAGTTCTGTCGTTGGCTGGGCAAAAGTCAATGTGAGAAACTTATCTAAATGCGAATTTGAGTTTGCTATTCTTCTGATGTTTGTTCTTGTGCGAGATATGGAAAACTTGGTTTTTTGGGTTTGTTCTTGTTCCTGATATTCTAGCTCCCTCACTATTTCATCAAGACTCCATCTGCCTTTTTCTAGTATGTTCTTCTTGGTTTTGTTTCTTATTGTTCTTCTTCCTCGGGTGTAGCCTTTTATTATTTTTTTATCTTTGTAATCATACACCTCAATTTCTTTGCCTGACTTTATGAGTTTAAAGTCATACCTCTCAAGCATAGGCTGAATTGTATTTTAAGACGTAAATACAAAACTTATGTTCAAATCGGTTAGATATGTGCTTATAATCAAGTTATATATGTCATGCAACTAACCTACTACAGGACTTTAGGGAGTTTAATTTTTACATTTTCCTCTTAGCATGCAACCGTTTTTTCGGGCGGGCAAAGCCCGAGAAAAACGGATCTGCATATGCTAAATATGTAAAATGTATACAAATAAAAACAGCCCCAATATATAGGGGCTGTGATTTTTTTAGAAATCCCTAACTGACACTGTTTTTCTTGTTCCACTCTTACATTCTCGGGCGTTTATGTCGGAACTAAAGATACTATAGCATGTTTTGGAGGGTTTGTCAATTTTGGTTGATTTTTATTCCCATTCTACACCTAATAATTTCTTTGATGGTGTTAGGGTTAAAATTGCCTCGTCCTCTATTTTATTTGCATTTATTTTATCTGTATCACCAAATCGTCCATCCAATTCACCCTCCTCATTTAGAGTAATAATATATTGAAATTCTATTTTTTTTGCCTGATTTTCCAAATATTCATAAACTGAAATAAAATGAGCTGGATCCATACCATCAAATATTCCATCATGCACTAAAAATCGAGGTAGTTTTTTATTTTTTTGGATAATGCTAAATAATATAGAAAGGTCATAAATCAAGGTTCTTCCTTTATTCTTTCCTTTAGCCAAATCTGCAGGTAAAAATACTTCCATATCGACCTTACTATCTTTTAAATTGTTTGGTGAAAATTTAAACCCAAAATCCTTATCTTTATTTTCAGGATAGATAGAATTATGAACTTCAAAAAATATATTTCTAAAATCAGAAATTTCTTGATGTATTTTTTGAATAAATTTTGTAATTTCTGCATATAAATTTGCAATTTCTGCCTCTCTCTCTGTTATCTCTCTATTTAAATCTTGGTAAAGTTTAATTTTACCCTCTAATACACTAAGCTTCTCTCTTTTTTTACTTAAACTTAAATATGCCTCGGATAAATCTTTGATAGCCTCTTTTGCCTCTAAAAATTCAAATAATTTAGATCTTTCTAATTCAAAATTATTAATTTTATGATTTCTCTCTGAAATTTCTAACTCGATATTTTTAATTTCTAATGATAAAAATTCTTTCCTAGAATCTGAGATACTTTTTCTAAATTTTATTGCTTCGTCGAGTGTCTTTTTAATATTAGAGGCTAGTAATTCATTTAATTCAAAATAAAGATTTTTTATTTTTGTAGTCTTTATAGAATCTCCTAGTTCGTAACTTTCTTTGTATGATTCTATTTTTTTCTTGTCTAAATGATTTTTATACCACAGATCCTTTATCTTAACAGTAAGATTATTACTTTCTTCCTCAGTATTTTTATACTGATCAGCCAATTGAAATTTTTTTATATTTTTTTCATATTGATCAACTTCTACTTTTAATTTATCGATGGTATTTTCAGCTTGAGGAATATCTTTTAATCCATACGTATCTACAACAAGACTTTTTACTTCTTTTATAGCTGTATCTTTAACTTTTAAATCAGATTTTATTTCAAAGTTTTTCCAAAACAAAGAATTATCTATACCAAGAAAAAATAAATGATAAGGTATTGATTC
>Ga0208904_1000739_pt1 | contig 25072 bp, 33 predicted proteins | sample AntAceMetag02UKB_FD_184774 | JGI IMG/M metagenome (GOLD analysis project Ga0208904, IMG submission 184774) | Saline lake microbial communities from Ace Lake, Antarctica - Antarctic Ace Lake Metagenome 02UKB (SPAdes) (version 2) | ecosystem: Environmental > Aquatic > Non-marine Saline and...
TGATGATATGATTGTCCAGTATGTTGTCTATGAACTTCAGCTGGCTGTCTTTGAGATTGACGCGAAACGTTTTGATTTTTCTAACGTCTATCAGAGAGTTTTTGTAGAAATCGTCGACCATGACATTAATCGGCAGAAATCGCATATTTTATATGGGAAAAATAGTAAAAAAGTTAGCAAACTCTAACAGAAGTTTAAGCGTTAATCCCTCTACTCAAAGCTGTATGCCCCGGTATTAAAGGTTTTTGGAGAGCCATTTGTGTAAGACCCTACCAATTTTTGACTGATAACGGGCTGTAAATTGATTATAATCAACAATTAGGAGAAGATAATACTTGACATGTAAGACCCTGCCGTTTATGGGTTGGACATGGCACATTTTCATACCAAGAAAAAGAAGGGAAGACCCTATCTTTACGTCCGAGAGATCGCCCGGGTAGACGGCAAGCCCAAGGTCATCTCCCAGATATACATCGGCTCCCCCGAGCGGGTAGCTGCTCTGGCGTCTGGCAAAGAGGACAAAGACGAAAAACTCAAGGTCGAAGAGTTTGGCGCCTTGTGGGTGGCTTGCCAGATGGACAGAGATTTCGATCTGGTCGATATTGTTGATACGATCGTTCCCCGGGGGAGCAGGGAAGAAGGACCGACTGTCGGTGAATATTTTTTATATGCCGTGTTGAACCGCATGGTGGGAGCGGTCAGCAAGAATAGAATGACACAGTGGTACCAGCAGACAGCTATTCAGCATATTCGTCCCATCGACATCAAAAAACTCACCCGTCAGAACTACTGGGAGAAATGGGATCGGGTATCGGAAAAGGATCTCCACAAGATCACCAAGCGGTTTTTTGATAAGCTCTGGCAGATCAGATCACCCAAAGACGATTGTCTGTTATTTGACACCACCAATTACTATACGTTCATTGACAGTTCCACCTCATCCGAATTGGCGCAGCGGGGTAAAAACAAGGAAGGCAGAAACAGTCTACGGCAGATCGGCCTGGGATTGCTGGTGGAACGTGGCAGCCGTTTGCCGCTTTACTATTCCATCTATCCGGGAAACATCCATGACAGCCATTACTTCGAGCAGGTCATGGATGAGATGTTCTCGGTGGCAACCAGTTTCAAAGAGGTCAATGGTCAACTGACGGTGGTGATCGATAAGGGCATGAACTCAGAAGAGAATTTCACCTGGATTGACAACCATCCCCAGATCCATTTCATCACTACCTATTCAACGTACTTTGCCGAGAAACTGGCTCAGACACCACTGAGTCGGTTTGAATATGTGGAAACTGTCGGAAATCAGCGTCTGGTTGCGGATGAACGGTTTGAAGATTGTATGCTCGCTTACCGAACTAAAGAAGAATTCTGGGGAGAGGAGCGAACGGTTGTGGTGACGTTCAATCCACTGTCTGCCAGAAAGAAGAACTATAACCTGGGGGCCAAACTGGACAGGCTCAGAGGAGAACTGCTGATCATGCGTGACAAGGTGAAACGCAATCAGCCACACTGGCGGGAGCCTGAAAAAATTCAGGCTCGCTACCAGAAGCTGTGTAAGAAACTGCATCTGCCCAAGGAGATCTATAGCCTTGAGTTTACTATCACCGGGACAGAACTCACCATGAGCTTTCGCAAGCACAGTTATGCGGTGGAGCGTAAACGGGTTGGTTTTGGCAGAAACATTCTCATCACAGACAACCACCAGTGGTCCACTGTCGATATTGTTGAATCCAGCCTGGACCGATGGCAAGTTGAGGATCGCTTCAGACAGAGCAAGGATGATGATCTGGTCGGCGCACAACCGGTGAGGCACTGGACGGACAGCAAGATTCGCTGCCATCTGTTCACTTGCATTGTGGCCATGACTTATCTGAGATTGCTGGAACTCAAGCTAGAGGCCTCCGGAATCAAAAAGACAGCCGATGCTGTAATGAACGAGATGCGCCACCTGCATTCGGTGTTATCGTTTACTGACGGCCGTTATAAACCGCTACGCCGGTTGGAGAGTCCGACGGAGGGCCAAACGGAAGTCCTCGAAACGTTTGGATACCGGGTTGACAGCAGTGGGGTCTTACAAAATTCTGTTGCCTAATCCCAAGTATTTATTAGCTTTGCGGCCTATTTGGCCCTATTAGCACTTAAACTCCTGTCTAACATTAGATATAATAAATAATATTTGAGGTGACATTATGATTTGGCTATATATACTTTTTGTTTTTTTGGGCTTAATATCTCTTTTCATAACAATAAAATCGCTACAAGTAATGAAAGGGAAAAGATTAGCTGATAAAGAGGTTGCGTCTTTTTCCCATGAAAAAATCAGATCTACTGGTGAGGTTGCTAAACTCTCCCTCATGCCATTGGTGGACTTTAAAGCTGCTGATAGCTCCTTCAAAACTGAGCCTGGAGTTTCATACCTGATAAAGGCTGATAATACCAACATACTCATGGATCTTGGTTTTAACAAAAAAAAGGAACACCCATCTCCGCTCCTTCATAATATGGAGAAAGTAGGCTTTGATCCAAAGGATATTGATATGATCTATGTTTCACATCTTCATCTTGATCACCTTGGGGGAACCTCAGAGCAGAGAAGCAAAGAATTTTCCTTTTCCCAAGGCAATGTCGATATTCCTCCAGTAGATGTTTATTCTCCAGAACCTCTAACGCCATCAAAATATAATCCAGGACACAACGTACATGTTAGCAGGGAGCCGTTTATAATAAAAAATGGAATCATAAACATGGGAGTAATACCAAGATACCTTTTTATTATGGGCTATACTGCAGAGCAAAATATAGCAATCAATCTCAAGGGAAAGGGCTTAGTCATTATTGTTGGATGTGGGCATCAAAGGATTGAAAAAATTATTGAGCGAGCAAAGCTCATATTTGATATTCCAATATATGCAATTATTGGAGGGCTTCACTTCCCAATCAAAGGTGGTCGAATAATGGCTGGTCCAATTAATATTCAATATATGGTGGGGAGCGACACCGTTCCTTGGCACGGTCTTACAGAAGATGATCTCAACAGTTCCATAGATGCAATCAAAGACGCTGACCCTCAAATAGTATCCCTTTCAGCTCACGATAGCTCCGACTGGGCTATTGATCAGTTTAAAAAAGCCTTTGGTGAAAGATATCAAGATCTTCGTGTTGGCGAAGAGATTATACTATAGGATCTTTTATGAAAATACTGATTGCGTACTTTTCAAAGAGTGGATACACAAAAGATCTTGCAAAAGCAATCGAAAGTAAGTTGATCTTAAGGGGACACACCGTTGAATTTGAGATTATCAAAAGAGCAAAAAATCGTTCATGGTTTGTCGAAATTTTTAGAGAAATACTATTCTATTCATCTATTGGTTTTGCACTGGTAAACAGCTGGTGGAGAAAATACCACCTAAAAACATACCATCAGATTGAGGAGGCAATTGAACCATTATCTTATCCAGATATCACAAATTTTGATATAGTCTGTATCGGTGGCCCTAAATGGGCTCATATCTCATATCCTGTAGCTCGCTATATCAATACAATTAAGGGATTGGCCGGAAAAAAGGTTGGAGCGTTTGCGACATTCGGAGGTCCACCATTCAAGATTATGGAACTTGAACTAATTAGCAACTCCATGAGAAGGGCTATAACACAGCAAGGGGCTGAGATGATATCTGAAGCCTATATTTCTAGCAATTTTCATGAAGCTGGATTAATCCCTATCTTTGAAATACTAAGCCGTATTGTACTAAAAAAACCTATTCGTAATTTTACCTTAGGAAGTGATTATGCAAACAATGTAATAAAAAAATTTTGTGATAATATATCATAATTTTATATATACAAACATCAAGATGATTCATATGACAAACAGATAAATTTTAACAACTCACCGTTAGAAGGGGCTTTTCATTAGAAAAAGGGAAAAGGGGTCAAATCTTCATTTGACTCTTGTTGGATAAAATATGCAAACCAAACAAGAAACATGTTGACGGGCAAGCCGCAGATGTTCATGGTTAGAGAGGCTTTATTTAACGAAATATGGGAAAGAGAAAGAAGATTGAAATTCCAATACGAGACGGAAAACCAGAGGTTTGTGTTGTTTGTGGTGAATCCTTGCACAGAAAAAGCGAGTATTATTGTTCACAGCAGTGTGCAGAGAGGCAATCTATAGTAGTCGGTGAAGATGCCATTCCTTTTTTATCAAAATGGAAAATAAGAAAGAGAAAAGAACTTCAGGATCCATCAATTAAGGTTCGACAAAATACTCGGAGGAAAACGAGTGACTTAGTTAAAAAAGGGAAATTGAAACGTAAGCCTTGTGTAGTCTGCGGAGATAAAAGGGTCATACCTCATCATGAAGATTACAACAGTCCTTTTAAAGTTATATGGATGTGTGAGAAACATCACAAGGAATACCATAATGGAGAAATTACCCTATTTGATGGAAAACTAAAATGGAATCCTGAAAATTTAATAAAATTGAATGGAAACATCCCATATCCTATGAAAAAATACAAAGCATTACAAAAAATTTCCGAAAATCAAAATTGATTATTTGTTTGAAAATCTCTAGTAAACAGATACACTGGGCAGCAATCGCCCTTAGTAGATTGTTTTCCCAAATATTTTAGCAAAGTTCATCGTTAATCAACCACCGGCGCAGCTGTCGGTGATCCAGGTGTTAGAGGCTCTATAACTTGACTAAATTAGAATCATGATCAATAAAGAAGAATGGATTGAAGATTGGAAAATCAATGATGATTGCTATCAAACTTCAAAAAGCCTTGTCGAAATATTTGAAAGCTTTCTTTCTTATTTGGAAAATGAAAAAAAGCTAGCAAAGCGGACAATAAAAAAGCATGAGTCTTCATGTCACGCTCTTGGTGGATATATCGTTAACGATCTATATAATAAATTTTCACCTTCGGGCGATGTTTCGAAATTTGGAAAAGAGCTATTAATCGGATATGACATTCAATACGAAGCTCCATTAATTCATCATGACAATGAAAGCTGGCAAAATGAAATTGATGCGTCATGTAGACTATTGTACAAATACTTAAACCTCTAATATTTCCAGACCGTCAGCCCCGCACATTAGGTGGCAAATTATTGCCCAACGTTTCACCACTTTTTACTGTGTTGTCCCAGCTTAGTGTGGGCTGCGGCTGACCGCTTAGCTTTTATAGCTAAAATAGTCAATATGGTAGAAACTAGCTGTACTATGCATAACAAATTGCTTGTACGGACGGCTGTCGCCGCCGCACAGCATGGCGTTCAACAAAAAATTCTATGGAACTATTTGAAGAATTTTCTCAACTCGTAGATGAGTTCAAAAAAGAAAAGATAGATTATGCTCTTTGTGGTGGACTTGCAATGGCTGTGTATGCATTCCCAAGAGCAACACTTGATATTGATATTCTTATTGAACCTGAAACATTAGAAAAAGCTAAAAGTATCGCTAAAAAATTGGGATTTACTTTAGATGCGGGATTAATGAGATTCAGCAATGATGCAATACAAATTTACCGATTGACCAAAGTTACTCCAGGTTCAAGTGACGTATTAATGCTTGATATGTTATTATTGACACCAGAAATCAAAGAAGTTTGGGAGACAAAGCAAATATTAACTTGGGATCAAGGTGATTTACCAGTTGTATCACCAAGGGGGTTAATCAAATTGAAATCAATGAGATTAAGTGGCCAAGATCAAGACGATATTAACAATTTAAAGAGTATTATCGATGAAGACTGACATGAGTCCAAATGCAATCACAATGCGACTAAAAAAAACAAGTGAATTAAGAAAACTGTGTATTGCTTTGGGTGGGGACCGATTAAAAGAAAAATTAAAATTGCCAAAAGTCGAACAAACGGATTCAGCGGAGCGTATCCAAGCACGGAACTTGCGAGATTAGATGGTTTTATCAAACGTATTCTATAACATCACTTCCCATCACTGCCCGTTGATCCAAGCGTTATGGCCTAAACTATTTGCGTAGGTACTTACTCAATTCTCTGTAGAAATTTTGGTGAGACCCGAAGGAATACAAATACAGGGTTGATTCAACAATTTCGTAGGCAAGCAGGATTAGATTATTGCTTACTTTATACTTGTGCACACGAACACCTTGTAAATCGCCTAATTTTAAATCATCAATAGTGGGATTTCCCATTATCGCTCTAATGGCGTCATCTAATTTTTGAATTTGATTTTTTTTTAGTTTCTTTTTTTGTTTGGCAAAATTGGGTGACTGAATTACTTCAGTAATCTGGGTCATACCTATTCTCCAAATACATATGGAGTGCCTTGACCAGATTTGATTTGTTCTTTACCAATTAAAATATCTTGAATAAATGGCAAAGGTAAGTCCGGATTTTCTTCGATTATTTGTCCGATTTTTGCCCAATATTCAATTTGACCAGCGACTGAACGCTTGAAAACTTTGGATGAAACTTTAGCTTTGGCAACTAACTCATCAGAGATCTTAACGGCTGTTGGCATAATGTCCTCATTTTTTGGGTTTTGTTTTGACCTTGGTTGCATATTAACTCTTTAAGTTGCTTAATGCAACTTTACTTTTCAAAATGCCATAATAAATAATAATAGATTGTGTGGTGTGAACGGCATGGTCATTAACTAGTTGGTGAAAATCCGAACATAACCCAGAAAGGAGGGAATGTGTAGGCAAAAGCAAGGGTGCCCGAAGAAACTCTATCCTGTTACCCAAAAGTGGGAGTTAACTGATGGGATAGAGCCAATGAGGGATCTGAAGGAAGCTGTAGCCAAAATCGTCACCTAAACTCGGTGTGAATCTCTGGAAGGCTTATAAGAGAGGGCGAGATACCCGCATTTATCGAAGCCCGATATCCTTTACGTAACGCTTATGGGTATGGGAGATAGGTGGGCGATGAAACAGTTAATGATCTTACCTGGTGAAGAGGCCGTCTGTATCGGAACCGTTGTAACTACGACAACGAGAGTTCCTAAGCAAAGCAGAGATGTGGAGTTAAGGGCAGAGGGTCTGCAGATGAAACCATAGTAGTCGTAAAACTATGTAAAGGTAACATGATGAGCCGTGTACGGACCCGATACGCATGAAAAAACATCCACTTACCTTTGAGATTGTTTCTTTATCTGAATAAATAATGTATTCTGAACACACATAAGATTAAGAATAAAACACTGTATACGGAATTGATATCATGGAAAAGGTAATTAATCTTCATATTGAAGAGCTACCCGAAGGCGTATACCTCGCAACATCTGATGAAATGCCAGGTATAGTCGTTCAAGGTAGAACAGTATCAGAAACCCTGGAAATCGCCAGAGATGTAGCAAAAAAACTAATGGAATCTCAGCAAGAAAAACAAAAACCTCTCATATTATCCCAAGTTGAGAAGAAGTTTGATTATCCTTTGATTATTGGGGTTTAGTTGTGGGAAGACTTGCTGGTTTAAAGTATCGCCAAATCATCAAAAAGATTAAAAAATTCGGATTTGTTTTTGATCGCCATGCAGCGGGAAGTCACGAGATTTAGTAAAATCCCACATCAGAAAAATACACAACAATTCCAAATCATCCGGGTGATATGCCAGAAGGCACCTTGAAAGCAATCCTAAAACAAGCCAACATAAGCACAGAAGGTTTCCTTTCTGTCAAATAATTCAGATGCTAACGAGCGCATGCAGTCGATGGCTCCTCGCGTTTTTGGGTTTGTATTTACCCCAATGCTTAGGCATGTATTACCGCTTCGCTCTCAGTTCGGCGCAGCGCCCGGTGATGAAGGCGTTAGTGCGCCTCTGGCGGAGCGATGCTTGCGGTTTCGACTGCGTTCATACGCGAACAAGAGAGGTGAAGCCTGAATTGGCGAGGCTCGCAGCCAAGAACAGGGAATGTTATAGGCTGTTTGGGGTTGTAGCCCCTTAGAGTTGGTATCGCTTCGAAAAGCCGTTCCGATCGTGAACGCGGGAGACCCCTTTGGTTCCTGTTCGAGCAGGCCAATCATTCATGACATACTGATATTGAGGCACAAAATGGGAAACCAGGAAACAGGTCTATACAGTCGTCTACCGGTGATCCATCCCCATTCGGGGACACCGCAAGGAGGAGTGATATCGCTAATTCTGGCAAATATCTATCTTCACTATGGTGTGGACCTTTGGTTTGAAAGGTCGATCAAGTCACCTTCTACCGGGAAACGGTTGCTTCGCTGTATAAGTGGTTGAATCGAAGGAGTCAAAGGCGAAGTCTCACTTGGGAAGGCATCAGCTGATCAGTTTCATATACAGTGCATGGCCTAAGACAAAGTTGATATTGTTCTCCTGGCAAAAATCTGATACCCAGTACCAGGTAAACATGCATTCGACGGCGATCACTAGATCATCCAGATACTGCTTGATGGCTTTCATCAGGGCTTCTGGGTTCGCCCTCACATTGCGATGGACCACTTTTTCTCCTTTTGCGATCCAGGATGCAGATGCAGATGCACAGGTTCCTGGCATGTAGATTGATGCCACAATAAAATTGATGTTCTTTTTGATAATGTTCCATGGGTCTTCTCCAGGGTAGCGGTTAGCGATTTACAGAGAGGAATGAAAGCAACTCTAGTGTAAATCACAAGGTTATTTTGGAGAAGGCTCAATCAGTATCAAAACACATAACCGGACGGAAATAGTGCGCCGTGAGGGCTTTTCCCAAGGATCTTGGCAAGATCATCGTTAAACAACTTTCATTGTAGCCGCCGGTTAGTTCGGCGAAAGGAAAACTCAGAGAATGGTATGGCACTAAAAATAGACATAAACTCAAATAAAATAACAGCTGAAATCCAAATTGATGAGAGAATTGAAAAATTTGACTGCAGTATTGCCGCTTGTGAAAATCCAATTTGTACATGTGGAACTGTGTATCTAAAACTCACTCATATACAGCATAATGATCAAACCCATAGCGGTTTTAAATGCCAAGTTATAAAAATAGACATGTATGAAAAATCACTTGAATATAGTCAAGATGATGAAGTTTCTTCAGATGAGCTAAAATTTGCAGAAAAGGTACTTAGCAACCTAAATGACGATGATTATGCCATTCTACACGAAAAACATTTCAAATATAAAAATAAAATCAGTGAAGAAGCTTCACCCGATTCCATTGAAACTCAGTTCGATTATGAAGAAGTTGAGTACAATGGTCTAATGTATTTTTATAACGACGTTTTACCTTACGGTGAAAGATTGGTTACAACAGTAAATGGGGTGCAATATGAAATACATGACCAATATTGTCTTCTACCAAAATGTTCATGTTCAGATGTCCACCTAAGTTTTATGTCAATAAACAGTGACGGAGTACTAAAAGACGAATCATGCGATGTTTCTGTGAATTACATTAAGAATCAATGGGAAACTGCAAACAATTGTCAAACTTTTGCAGACATTGGATCTATTAGATCATCAATTGAACATCAGATTCCAAATGTTTATAATCTCTTTAAAACAAGACATTTAAAATTAAAATCGATCTACGCTCATTGTAAAAAAAGAGATTACAATTCCCAAATAGTTTCTTTGTCCCCAAAAGTAGGTCGAAATGATCCATGTCCTTGCGGAAGTGGAAAAAAATTCAAAAAGTGCTGTCTAGGTAAATGATATATTGGACAATTCAACATTGTAAAATTCGTTAACAACAGCATACACGCGGACGGCAATCGCCCGCTCTACAGCGCCCGTTAGCAACAATACAGAACACTACTATTGAACATATTATTTGGAGATTGAAAAACAACAATGGCCAAGGATCAAAAAAAGTTGCTGAAACAAAAGCAAAAGAAAGCTGAAAAACACAAAGCAAAAAGGGATCAGCATAAGAAAAATGAATTTCTGAAAACTCAGAACCGGTCAGACATCATTGTTGATAAAGTTGATTTAGCTCTTGAGTTGGCTCAAGAAGGTGAATTTGTAAAGGCCTCAGCAATAATCAACAAACTTGAAAAGAAACATTCGAGCAATCCTGACGTTCAATTTGGATTGGGAGTTTTGGAAATTTATTCAGAAAGCTTCAATGATGCAATCAAGCATTTTGATAGGGCAATCGAAATTGATCCATCATATGTAAAAGCACATTTCAATCGAGCTACAGCCTATCAAGAGTTGGCTAATGTTAAATGTGCAGTTGAATCCTTGGAAAATGTTATTGGCCTAAGCGGCTTAGTACAGCAACAGCATTTAGATGGATGGCACTCACTACGCTCCTGCTACCAATGATTCAGGTCTTATAACTATCTGATATACGTTTGGAGAAGATATTGTGAACAATCAAAAATTAAAACATTTTAAATCACCTGCTGAATTCTTTAATTTGTTTTCATCGTTGTTATTGGCAATGCCATTAACAAAAATGGCGGGGTTTAAAAAATCAATATATCCGGCTTTTTCCGAGAGAATCGCGCTTGCTGTAAGCGGAGTACCTTGAGGGTAATTCCCTCGGTCAGCCTGAGGCCCAGAGAATAAATGGTGAACAGGCAAGCTCTGGAACGGAATTTATCCAGGGCCGCCATGATATAGATTCTATCTTCTTACACGTTATGAAAAAAATGAGGTTACAGATTTAGCGGAAATTCAAAAACGCAAGTTAAAGCAATTTATGGAGGCATGGCGAAATGAGTAAACGTGATTTATTCTCCGAGTTAACGTCAGCTCTATCTGAAGCTAAAAAACATGATCAGGGTAAACTGACATTAAAAACTCACAAGGTAGAAATCCCAAAACAATTGGATATTTCACCCATCGATATTAAGAAAATCCGGCAAAAACACAAAATGTCCAGGCAGGTATTTGCCAGATACTTACACACCTCAAGCCGTACCTTAGAAAACTGGGAACAAGGTAGAAGTAAGCCAAATGAACAAGCCGTTACTTTGTTGCATCTTGTTAATACTTATCCTGAAACCCTAGGGTACATTGCGGATCTATCGACATAAAAACAGTATCAGATATTTACACCCGACAGCCCCGCACGTTTGGTGACCTATTGTTTCCCAATGTTTCACCACTCATTACCGAGTCTGTCCAAGTCAGTAGAGGCTGCGGGTTATGCCGGTGTTAGCACTTAACATGTAAGCCTTTAATCAAAATATTGCACTAAAATATTACATATTTCTGAAGGAATACAATTGTATGGCATATATATAAATTCACTACTCAAATTGATTTCTCTCATTATTGTTCAGTATCTCTCTGGTCTTCTTGTCCGGCACAAAGATGTAAAAGTCAATTATACAAGAAAGATTAATCATTTCGCATTGTTTTTCATACCAGCTTTTATCGACTTGATGATTCCTGTTGAAAAATCGTTAATGGGATTATATATAAGCGGCATTATTGCGGTAGGAATTATGCTTGTTTATATACAGCCAATTCGAAGCCGAATATCTTTGATAAATACAATGTTTCTATCATTTGATCGTCCAGAAGATAGACCATATACAATTTGGTGGCTTGTTACTCAATTAGCCGTTGGATATGCGGTGCTTGTTCCTATGAGTATCCTTTTTTATGTAAATGGTTTACAAGGTTTAATTTTAATCCCAATATTGATTGGAACAGTTGGAGACGGTCTTGCTGAGCCTGTTGGTGTACGTTTTGGCAAACATAAATATAAGACTTATGCATTTTTTTCCAAACGTAAATATACACGTTCATTAGAGGGTAGTGCATGCGTTTTTATCACCAGTATCATTGTAGTAATCGCTTTCCATAGTCAGTTTTCATCAACACAATTTATTGTTGCTTTATTATCGATTCCAATCTTAATGACCTTAGCTGAAGCATTTGCACCACACACTTGGGATACACCGTTTTTATTTCTTTCCGGATATTTGTCTTTGTATGGTATTGTAAATTTTATATATTGAACTGATGGAATATTAAATGGGTTCAATATATAAACTGAAATCAACATCGATATCACTGGAAGTTGTGACCTGTTTCAAGCTATCATTTTTTAATCAATGCCAGTTGATATTCAACTAAGCACAGTCACACTAGTGCAATTATGATCAGAGGAATAAAAATGGGTGCAGGTTTCGAAATAGTCGGATCTGCTAACGAATTTATCAACCGGTCCGCATATCGCCGCTGATGAAATCAAGTTATGCGATCTTGGCAAAACCACTTTAGATTTTAAAACCATGCAGCGGTCGGTTATTATGGCGTTAGCACCCAGCAGGAGAAATTATTGAAATTGAATTATCGAGAGGCAGAAGAATATGAAGTTCCCATTCTCGTAAGAATGTTTGCAGATGACAAACTGGGTTCAAAACGAGAAGACATCTCGGAACCAATTAATAAAAGCTATGTATCAGCATTTAACCAGATTAAGTCTGATCCAAATAATGAGTTAATTGTTGCAATTCATGAAAACGAGATTATAGGAATGATGCAATTGACTTACATCCCGTCTCTTGGGCTTTTGGGCTCAAAACGCTGTGTTATAGGAGGTGTAAGAGTACACAGTCGATATAGAGGCAGAGGTCTAGGAACAAAGATTATCAAATGGGGAATTAAACAATCTGAATGTAAAGGATGCAAGATTGTTCAAATCACTTCAGATAAACAAAGACCTGAAGCAATACGATTTTATGAAAAACTCGGTTTTAAAGCAACTCATGAGGGACTAAGACTTAAAATAAATTAGGTGCTAATTCGTATAAAACCTATACGTTATGCAGACTGATATATTCAATCAACATTCACGCCAAATATTAATGACTAGAAAACATGCAATATTTGTTTGATTCTTCCACTATCATTACTATAATCCTAGTCTTTATCATTGCCGGGTCCGTTAAAGGAGTTATTGGGTTAGGCCTACCAACAATTTGTCTAGCTTTACTAACTATAGCTATCGATTTACCTAGTGCAATGGCATTAATGCTTGTCCCTTCCCTGGTTACTAATATTTGGCAAGCTGTTGTTGGTGGAAAATTTAAAGAAACATTAGCCCGTATTTGGCCGTTCCTTCTTGTTGCTTCTGGTACTGTGTGGATTGGGGCTTTATCACTTACTCGTCTCAACCTTCTATTGCTCTCAGCACTTCTTGGCGGACTGCTTATCGTGTATTCCGGGTTGAACCTGGCGGGTCTGAGATTCATTGTTAAAACCCGACATGAATTTTGGATTGGCGGACTTGTCGGATTTATCAACGGCGTTCTTACAGGAATGACTGGTTCATTTGTCGTCCCAGGTGTAATGTATCTTCAAGCTATCAACCTAAAACGAGATGCTTTGATACAAGCAATGGGAATGTTATTTATGGTATCAACACTGACACTTGGGTTTTCATTACAACTGAATGGCTTTTTGTCTATCAATCACGGAATACTATCATGTTTATGCTTAATTCCAGCTATTGCAGGGATGGTGCTGGGACAGAAAATTCGCAATAAGCTGTCTGAAAAATCCTTCCGAACAGTATTTTTTACTTCTCTGCTATTATTAGGGTTATATATAGTAATCAATAAACTCAGCCTTTATTTAAACAGATGTTAAAACACAATGCCGTATCAGATTACACATTTTGTCTACAAAATTAAATCAACACCACGATTTGAGAGTGAATTATGGATAATCAAAAGATTGAAGAATCAAAGAAAAAGGAAGTCAACCCGATTTTTCGCAAATGGTTAAGACTTTTGCATATTGTTTTTTCTCTAACATGGCTGGGATTTCTCATATGTCTTAGTTTATTGATTTTCTTTAGACCTGATCCCTCAAGTGGTGTTGAACTTAGATACATCAATACTATCATTCACCGAATGGATACGACTTTGATGGCTTTTACTCCGCTCGCTTCGCTCATAACCGGTATCCTGCTGTGCTGGAAAACAAGATGGGGATTTTTCAGATACTGGTGGGTCATTGTTAAACTGACGTTAACGATTGCAATAACTATTATCTCAATAATTTATTTAGGACCAGTATCTCCAAACTTAGTTGAGATAAGCGGAAAACTAGGATTGAGTGCACTGACAGATGAAACATATATGCATTATTTCACACGGTTAACTATCTTTAATCCCATAAATATTTCTTTATTCTTATTTATGGCCTACATATCCCAATTCAAACCCTGGGGAAAACGAAAATAGTTTTAATTTATCAACCGGACCGCAGTGTGCCACCGATAAGCTCAAGTTATGTGATTTTGGTAAAGCCTTCTTGTGTTCAAGTCTGAAACCGCGGATAACCGAAAAGAAGCGTCGACACAGCGTTGCTTATTGAAGTTTTGTTTTATTATACGGAAGCGAGTACAACCGAGGAGCCCCGTGAGGGAAAACTTCATGCGGGGATCTGTGCGGGCGACGAGCAATCGGCGTTCCTACCACGACGCCTTGGAAAAACTAAAATCAAATATCGGATGTTTAGATATGAAATCGAAGACTACATATGAATAAATATAGAAAAATATTTGGTATTGGCCCATTTGGAGCAATGATTAGTCTGGCTCTCCTATTGTTTTTTTGGATGGGTGATCAACTGCTTGGACATCCATCCATAACAACAAATCTAACGCTAATAAGAAGCATAGGAGTTCTATTGATATTGGCTGGGTTGGGAGTACATACATGGACATTTTTAACATTACGAAATTGGTGGGTTAATAATAAGATTTGTAAATCTGGTCCGTTCAAATATGTACGCCACCCGATGTATTCTGCTTGGACAATACTCATTGTTTCCGGTGTAAGTCTCTGTCTAAATTCTTGGATATTTCTGATGTGGCCACTATCAATTCATCCAATTTGGCATAAACTTGTGGTCAAAGAAGAAAAAACGATGCTGAATTTATTTGGAGATGAGTATAAAACCTATGCAGAACTTACAGGCCGATTTGTTCCAAGATTTTTTTGATTTTTGTCAGTTAGCAAGCAAAATCTAAGAAATGCAGGAAGGTCCAGGTTTTTAGCTTTGTTAAGTCTCTGATACAAAACGATCAGTATCACGTGCATGAACCCGTCGTTTTTGTGTAATAAAACGAGGAAAGAGAATGTTTGAAGAGCTGGAGAGGATTAACGAACGACCAAAACCGTTCCAATTTTACACCGCAAGAGATCTATGGACCGATGAACATACATCAAAGCAGATGCTCTCGTTCCATCTCGACGAGGACATAGACGTTTCTTCGCGAAACGCGGAATTCATCAAGCGATCAGTGGACTGGATCGTAACTGAATTCAACATCAGCAAGGGCTTTAAGCTCGTCGATTTTGGCTGTGGTCCTGGATTGTATGCATTACGTTTGGCAAAATTCGGAGCAAATGTTACAGGTATTGATTTTTCGGGAAGGTCCATCGAGTACGCAAAGGAAATTGCAGTCCGCGAGCAATTGAACATCAACTATGTGAATCAGAATTACTTGGAGTTTGAAACAGAAGACCAGGTCGACCTTGTCTTGATGATTATGTGCGATTTCTGCGCCCTCAGCCCAATGCAAAGAAAAGGGCTTCTGAGCAAATTCCATAAGATCATAAAACCGAGCGGATCGGTCCTTCTTGATGTGTATTCCCTATCGGCATTTGAACAAAGGGAAGATGCTGCGATATATGAAGTGAACCTGCTCGACGGATTTTGGTCACCAAATAAGTACTATGGCTATCTGAATACATTTAAATACGATGAAGAAAAGGTAGTGTTGGACAAATATACAATTATTGAGCTTGAGCGGACCAGGCATGTGTTTAATTGGCTGCAATATTTTGCACCCGAAGATCTTGAGAGGGAATTTAAGGAGGTAGGTTTTTCCGTTAAGGGGTTTTATTCAGACGTAGCGGGAACCCCGTATGATAGTAAATCAAGCGAATTTGCGGTCATTGCTAAAAAGGTATAGATCAGCACAGAACGAATAAGGTTAGATTGTGGTTTGCCGGTCGCACCACACAATCTAACCTTATTCGTTAGTATTGGAATTATAGCAGCACATGAAGTTTTAAAAAAATGGTATTCTGACCTAGCCATGTATTCATGGGGGGATCTGTGCAGGGGGCGCGACGAGCAATCGGCGTTTCTACCGCGACTATGAAATAGAAAAATACAGGAGTGACAAGAAATGAATAAAAACGAAGCAAGGGAATTTGCCTCCAGATGGTTACCCGATTGGACAGGAAATCAACCGGAAAAGTTAGCCAGTTACTATTCAGATGATTGCTTTTACCTTGATCCAGTGATTCCAAATGGAGTTAATGGAAAAGCTGAGTTGATTGAATATTTTACAAAACTTCTTGCTCAAAATCCCAACTGGGTCTGGACTCAAATTGAACCCATTCCCTTAGAAGAAGGTTTTTTAAACAAGTGGTTAGCACAGATTCCGGTTGGTGATAAAATAATAGAGTGTGTTGGTGTTTGCTTTGTACAATTCGATGACCAAAGGAAAATCAAGCGTAATGAAGTATATTTTGATCGCAGTGACCTAATTATAGAAATCAAGAAATATCTAAAAAGCAAATAATTCTATATAACGAATAAGGATAGATGTGATCCGAAGGGTCGCTTTCTACCCTTTGTTCAAGAAGCGGCGGACTTGAGTGGAAAGGTAATGGGTATTGCTTAAAAAGAATCAGGGAAGATGAGTGGTGAGTAAACATCCGGCGCATCTGTGTATTCTAACCTTTTGTTGGCCATTTACGACTTATGACCAACCGTCTCAACAATTTGGATCTGGTTAAGAACATTCTTGATGGTAAAGGGAAGTTTATGCCAGCGTGGCCTTGACTTCGGTCTCGGCGAGATCCTGGGGATTATTCTGATGCCGCTGGTGGTGGCGTTTTTGATCTGGTATGGGAAGCGGGCCGAGAGTAAAGGTTGGATCAAGTGAACCTGCTGAGAGGTCGGATCAGTTCTGCATTTTATGAAAAGGAAAATCCATTTCCTGGCTGATGTATTTGACCACGCTGTCATCCGTGTTTAAGCCGATGATTTCTGTCGCAAATTTTTTCAGACTGTCTTCGGCATTCCCGACTGCTACAGCCCGGTCCGCTTCCTGAAACATCTGGATATCATTATCCGCATCTCCAAAGACGACCAGCTCTTTATCACCGTGACCCCATCTTTGGACCAGCGTACGGATGGCATTCCCTTTACTGGCTTTGTGGTCGTGAATGCTGAGCCAATACCAGCCCCGGGAATACTGGTTTTCATAAAACTGGGTGATAACTTCCCCGGCATGCTGTTTTTCGATTTCGGCCTTGAGACCAGTCAGACTCTCTTTTTTTCCGATTATGGTAAAGCAGATCACTTGCTCGGACAGTGACGCTGTGAGGTCGTCGATGTGGTGCAGTCGCTGATCCTGATTGAGTTTACGGTCATCAAGATACCACTGCATGCCGTAATTAATCACCTTTTTGAAATAGAGGCGTTCTCTCTCACCATTGAAGGTCGAAATGAAGGGCTCGCTCTCCGATTCAGCGATCAATGCAAACAGATTCTGCGCCACTTCTGGTGCCAGCTGATTAATGACATGATGTTGACCCGTTGCCATGTCTGAAATAAATCCGCCATTGAATGATATGACCGGCAGATGGAATGTCAGACTCGCAAGGATGGGTTTCATGGAGAAGATGCTTCTGGCGCTGGCAACGGTGAAAGGTATCTGCTGCTTCAACATTTCGATCAGTGCTGATCTACTGAATTCAGAAAGGGTTCCATCTTTCTGCAATAGTGTACCGTCGAGATCGGTGATATAGAGACGGTTGTTATTCATGGGTTCAAGTCTGGTTGTGACATGTTTGCTTGTTGATTGTAGACAGAGAGCTAATCGATTTTGATCAGGGAGGTGTTGTCTTTGATAAAAGGGGGTCTGGAAAACTTACGAAAAAATTGGTCAACTTTGCGGTATCGCCGGCATAAAATGTCAGTGCCTTTGTAGAGTCCAACCACAGCCAGCATGATGATGATGAACAGGTTGAGACGCTCGGAAAACCCCATGAAATTGTCTCCGGCAGCAACCAGTAGCACCAGACCCAGTACAGCCAGCATCACAATCAGCGGTTCCAGTTTGATCTCATCAAAATAGGGGATAATGGTGATGGAAGCGTCACTGTTGAGTTCAAATTTGCAGAGACACTGCGCACACCGGTAAGTCCCGGGTTCCGGGAGTGGATACGCTTTCTGACAGTCAGGGCATTTGATGTTGTTTTCCATTTTTTGTCTCTCTTCTATTCGCCCGCTTCATCTGAGGGGATGATTTCTGTTTCTTCACTGGCCGCCGTGATCCAGGTGTTGAGACTGCCGTTGTTCAGGACAGAAGCCATATACTGACGGCTCTGCTCAGACAGGTCGACGTCATAGGTTTGAAATCGCATCACAACCGGCGCAAACATGCAGTCCGCAATGGAAAAATCGCCGAAGAGCCAGTCGCCTTTCTCCTGATAGGTTTGTCTGCACTCCGACCAGATGTCATCAATTCGACGGACATCGTTCAGGGCGGCATCTGAAATCGTCACTTTACGCTTGGCACGGATGTTCATCGGCATTTCTGATCGTAAGGCAACGAAACTGGAGTGCATCTCCGCGCTGACAGACCTGGCATGCGCTCTGGCAGTTTCTGACTCGGGCCACCCTTTTCCCTGCAGCCATTTTTCGGAGACAACCTCGCAAATAGCCAGTGAATCCCAGACTGTCAAATCTCCGTCGATCAGGACAGGCACCTTGCAGGATGGTGAATATTGGCTGAGGCGTTGCTTAAGATCGTCTCCTGCCAGGGACTCGTTGATCTCCTCAAACGCAAGCTTATGTTCCGTCAGCAGGAGCCAGGGCCGCAACGACCAGGTGGAATAATTTTTGTTTGCAATTACCAGTTTCATGTTTACCTCTCTATCTGTTTGTTTAATCAAAGCGTTTTTTTAAAGAGCACTTTCGGATCATCGGGTCGGTTATAGTCGAGGGTCACTTGGACTCCCTCCACAATGGCATTTCCCGGTTCGATCTCAAACCCTATTTTTGTGTGAAAACGTATCGACCCTTTATTGACGGGGGATGTGCAGGCCCTGATCGTATTACGGCCATTTTCCCGGCACACCTGAGTGAAACGCTCATATATGTGAGTCCCTATACCTTTACCCCGATAATCAGGGTGCACGCCGGAAAAATGAATATATCCCTCCGAACTGTGGCCGGGGGAAAGAAATCCGATCAGAAACGCCACCAGATGACCCCCTTTTTCAATCACAAAGGAGGTCTCACAAAAGTGGTTCAGGAAAAGTCGAGGCAGCATGGCGGTTAAATCCCGACCGCCCCACCACTCCTGCATCACATTGATAATCCGTGGATGGTCTGATGTGACACTCTGCATGAGCGTTAAGTCTGTGGGAAGTGGTGTTTTCATTGTCTATTTCAGTTGATGGCGTTATCTTTGACCCTTTTGCTCACGACAGTGACAATATAGACCATCCAGAGGATGAGTCCGATATGAAGTACATCATTGGCATTGAACCAGATGCCTTTCTGCCAGAGTTCAGCGGCTATTCCGGAACCGAGGAATAAATAGTAAACCGCCATCACAATCCCCAGAAGTAGCCAGGTAAACATCAGGGAAAGATCCAGTGTTTCTTTGAGCTTCAAATACCGCATGGTATTGATGACAAACAGCAGTAAATATCCGGGGATGGTGAAAAGAACCAGGAGACCGAATGAGATCAGGAAGCGGTCCGGCATAAAAGCCCCGGTCAGGCAAAGTCCCACATAAATGACTGTGTTTGATAGCGCATAAATTGATATACCCTTGCGCATGGTCCTTCCTGCCGAAGAGTAGGCTACCGCAATGACCATGGCATTGACACTGAGAATTGAGCCCAGATTATACCCGATTTCAACCCAGCTGCTGAGGGAACAGATGGCTCTGCCAGCGCATCTCAGTTCGTAACTGAACGCCTGATAGTGGGTTCCCCCTAAAATGGCTTGAACTCCCCAAAGAGTTAACGCTGTTCCCCACCAAAACCTGGATTTTTGATTGTCCCTGGACTTGAAAAAATGTCGTCCACAGATGAGTGCGAAAATTCCCAGGAAATATACGAAAAAGGTCGATGTGGGCTCCATGAAATTTAGGTCAATGGTGCCCAGAGTTAGCTTTATATGGGGATGTAACTGCAGCCACATCTCCGGTGTGGCCTCAGGGAGGCTAGGGATGCTTTGCAGTCTGTCGCACCCGGAAATGGATATGATGATAGCCAGCCATTGAAACCAGCGACCCATTTTTGGAACTACTCCTGACAACGGTTTTCTCATCTGATACCTGTTATTCTGCACCTGACCTCTTTCATTCAATATCCTGTACCGTACATTAAGTGTGATTGTTCTACTGACGATATCATAAAAAAAGTATCGGACTCGGTATAGTCATATTTTATGTTCCCTTTATTTCACATACTCTCATTGAGGATGAGCTGAAAAGTGGAGAACTGATTTGGATAAATATAAAAACAGTTAGACCTGCCAATGTAGAAATTCATGTGGTGAGGCTTATCAATCAACCGACTGGACCGATTGTAACAAAGATGTGGGAAGATTTTCAGCAAATTTCAGATCTTTAAAATTCGATCTGTGTTACTTGAACGGGTTTGATATTCTGATGAGAGGTTGGTCAATTTTTAGCGAGAAAAAGCTTCAAATCAAGGTTTTAGGGAGCTTTTTAATTTTTGGATCAGACGGCCTAAATACAAAATCAAAAACTCAATTATTGACCGTTTCAATGCGCATGTGATATATATATGACGTCATCATGTAGTCAGAAGGATATGCCAAAACAGTCTAAGGAGGAATATGGCTAATTCTAGAACAATCATTTCTATTCCGGAGGAAACAAAAGTCTGGTTGGAGAGTTATAGTAAGGCTAATGCTATTTCAATGGCTGAAGCTATTCGGAAAGGGATCCGTTATTTAAGAAAAGAAGAAGAACGAGATACTTTTCAATCTATTCTAAATCATACCAGTGGTTTGTGGAAAGAAGGGGATGGGTTACAGTACCAGAAGAAAATTCGATCAGAGTGGGAGTGAAAGAATGCTTGAGAGACTGCTTGATTCCGTTATTTTGATCGATCACCTAAATAGAATTACAGCCGCGACTGACTATATATCAGGTCTGAAAACTCAAGCAACATCGATATCTGTTATAACACGAGCTGAGATTTTAACGGGTACTGACGACTCAAAAAAGTCGATTGTAAAATCCTTGTTGGACCAATTCAGCACTTTAAATATTGATATACTAATCGCGGATAAGGCTGCCGAATTAAGAAGAGAATATAACTGGAAACTCCCGGATGCTTTTCAGGCTGCCCTTGCCATTCATCATAAGATCAAATTGGTTACAAGAAATACCAAGGATTTTAATCCAGCAAAACACCTTTTTGTTGAAATTCCATATAAGGTTTAGCTTATCAATACAGCACTCTAATATAGAGTTATAGAAGGAATCACTTTTTTAGTCCATCCCCAAGGCAGGGGATCTAGTGTAATCATTCAGGATATTCCCAATCTTGATCGGCAGAAAATATCACAGTTAAATCCTTTACACCAATTTACTACCACCCCTCCTCGCTATGCCCTGAAAATATTGACTGGTTGTCACCTCCACCATTCTTTCCCCTATTTCAAGCATTTCAACCGAAACACCTGCGCCACAGCCCTTTAAGTTCAAACATCCTGTGATTCTCTTTTATTTTTGCTCCAAATATCCGACTTCCCGTTATTTAATTCTATTTCATTTTATCACCCCGGTTACTCCAATTTAGGACAAATTCTAGTCCAAGAAATTTTCAAAAGTTCCTCATTCGAAGATTTGCTCAGGCGATTCATTCGATGCAACATTCCATTTTATAGGCATATTGAAAATTGGATTTTTGGGGGTCAAATCTCCTAGATTTCCACGATTTTTTCCCCCAACACCTTCCATATCAGTTGCACCATCTGTTGTAACTATATCATTTCATAGCTATTTATTTATTTCCTAAGATTTTTATCTGAAGAATCGCTTGTCCCAGAAGTTCACGGTAGTGCGCTTAATGTCAATAGGGAATGGGCTATTGTGGGCTGGGATTTGGGCTGAAGAATTATTTGGGGGAAAAATGAGTTTATCATTAAGGCATATCATCATATATAAAATTAAGTACATACTGTTAATTTCAAGTTATGTAATATGTCCAGAAACACACACCTACTTGTTAGCTTCCAAGAAGAGAGAAAAAAACAAATTTCGGCAATCTGCAAAAGATCAATAAGGAATCCTAATGCCACTTGAAATTTTGATGATTTTCATCCCCGCTTCATTTGCACTAAACCTTTCGCCTGGTCCTAACAACATTCTGGCCATGAACAATGGCGTACGATTCGGGTTTTGGCGGAGTTTGATAGCTGGTCTCGGTAGAATATTTGCGTTTATCCTTATGATTGCGCTCACAGCGGTCGGCCTCAGTGCTTTGCTTACAGCATCAGAGTTGGCTTTTTATCTAATAAAGTATTTAGGCGCGTTATACCTGATCTATCTCGGCATTAAGATTTGGCGGTCTCCCGTAAACACAGAGAAAGACATACAAGCTAACACCCAAGCTGTACCTCTACCACAACTGATTCAGCAGGAATTCCTTATTGCTATTGGGAACCCGAAAGCGATTTTAATTTTTACAGCCTTCTTTCCTCAGTTTATCACTCCAGAGCTTCCTTCATTTCAGCAATTTGCGGTAATTGGGGCAACTTTTTTAACACTAGAAACTATCGCCATTGCAATTTATGCAATATCGGGACGTCAATTAGGAGCTGTCATCCAAAGTACCCACGGTCGGCGTATCTTAAATCGTCTGAGTGGAGGAATACTTGTCGGAGCAGGCGCCATCCTTACGTTGACGAGACGCATGGCATAATGGCCAAATATCATCTGTCATCAGATTCATTTTTTGCACTCTGCCATCTGCTCACTTCTTCACCTCACGCCTCCGTGATCGATAAAAACACATCCTCAGTTTACAGCAAGACTTAATCTGTTCTTGGATAAATCACAATAATCGAGAAAAATTCAGCGAAATGACTAACGCCAAACCAGCCAACACATCGACACAGAAACATTCAAGTCTGTACAAAGGAGCTATCGCCAATATTCCCCTTGCGATCAGTGCCATTACTTATGGTGGAGTACTAGGTGTATTGAGCGCTCAAAATGGGGTTACTTGGGCGGAAATGTCTGCTATGAATATTTTAATGTTCGCCGGTTCAGCACAATTTGTAATGGTTGATATGTGGCATACTCCCCTTTCAGTGGTGGCAATATCCATTACCGTTTTTATTATCAACTTACGTTATCTGCTCATTGGTGCATCTTTACAACCAGTTTTTTCGGGGCACTCATTATGGCGCAAAGCTTTGTTCATGCACTTAGTGGCAGATGAGAATTGGGCGGTCACCATTGCCGAACATCGCAAATCAGGAACTGATCCCTTTTTTCTTTTGGGTGGAGGCTTATTGTTGCTCTTTGCCTGGTCTTCAGGAACGCTGGCAGGAAATCTTGTTGGTAGTTTTATTAACCAACCTGAAAAGTATGCACTTGATTTCGCATTTACAGCAGTATTTGCGGCATTAACACTAAGCCTTTGGAGAGGAAAGGGTGATGTCGCCCCCTGGCTTGTTTCAATGGGGTTGGCCCTGATCTGTGAAAAATTCCTGCCTGGGAAATGGTATATTATTATCGGAGGTATTGGGGGTGCCCTAGTATCAGCATTTTTCGATCATAAACGCAAAAACAATTAGGTCAAAGATCAGAAACATGGAAAACCATTTTTTTATTGAAAACGGACTAATCGCAATATTAGCGGCATCAATCATCACGTACATGTTTCGTTTTGGCGGCCTTATTTTGGCAGATCGTTTACCTCAAACAGGTCCACTACGCTATTTTCTTGATGCATTACCAGGAACAATCCTTGTGTCACTCGTCGTCCCGAGTGCAGAAAATGCCGGTTGGCAAGGTCTTATCGGGGTAGCTGCATGTCTTGGAATCTATGCTAAGACAAAAAACTTGCTTTTAACTATGATTACTGGTGTTCTCACAGTTTATTTGATTCGTCTATTCTGCTGATAAAAGGGGACTCTATATAATATGACGCACCGATTTTCTGGCAGGTCAAACATCATAAAACGATTCGCATTGGTTTTGAGGCAGCAACAATCTAATGTAAAGGATTTTATCCATAACGCCTCAAAGTTTTTGCTAACCAGCGGTATTTTGCCTTATGGCGTTATGGATAAAATCCTTTACATTATGTTGAGCTCAACATAACAGGACGAGTGGGGGTATACTTCACTGGTTGAATTGGAGAGCATTCAAAGACCTTTTGGATTGACGATAGAGCGGGACTTGTACTTTGTGCAGAAGAGGTTGAGTGAGGTGAAGAATTGAATAGGTGGAATGACTGAAGATCCATCATTCCACCTATTCATTGAGTTAAGGATATCGAGAATATTGATTATCGTTTAACTGACTTGCTGTATTTGCTCCAACTCTTCTTCTTGAAGAATTTTTTCAATATCCAGCAGGATTTTAACCTGATCTCCAATTTTACCCATCCCCATAATGTAGTTGCTTTTGATTCCGGAATGGGTTTTTGGTGGCGGATCTACCTGCTCTTCTGGAATGTTCAGCACCTCATTGACTGTATCAACCAGGAGGCCAATGGCGATGTCTTCAATATTCACCACGATAATGCAAGTTCGGTCGTCAATCTCTCTGGATTCCAGGTGAAACCGTTTTCTCATGTCCATGACAGAGATTACATTTCCTCGAAGATTAACCACCCCGATGATGGATTCCGGTAAATCCGGCACTTTTGTAATCTCCTGCATGACAATGATTTCCGTGACATACTGGATTTCAATACCATAAGACTCTTTTCCCAGATGAAACGTCAGAAATCTGTCTTTTTGAGCATCTTCATCAAGTTCGTCATTGATATCTTCTAAGTCTAACTGCGACATAAAATCTCCATTTAATATTTTCCAAAGTTATCATCATCCAGAGTAATCATTTT
>Ga0208904_1000741_pt1 | contig 25067 bp, 24 predicted proteins | sample AntAceMetag02UKB_FD_184774 | JGI IMG/M metagenome (GOLD analysis project Ga0208904, IMG submission 184774) | Saline lake microbial communities from Ace Lake, Antarctica - Antarctic Ace Lake Metagenome 02UKB (SPAdes) (version 2) | ecosystem: Environmental > Aquatic > Non-marine Saline and...
CAAAATACCGCTCTATTCAAGCGATATTTTTAGTTAATGCTTGTAAAATAGTTATTGACAGAATTAAGCTAAATAAACATATTGCCTTGTACCTTGCCTCAATTTGAAAAATAACTTAAAATTAATTAATATGGAGATAAAAAAGATACTACCACAAAAACTTGATAAAAGTAAAAAAATTGGCGTTATTGCTCCCGCTGACCCAGTGAGTGGCATTTGTCCTAAAGATACAATACAACGTGGCTATAAATATTTAAAGACAAAAGGTTTTTTTGTAGAAGAAGGTAATTCTGTAAAAAAACTTACACAAAAACATACAGCAGGTTCAATATCTCTTCGGATTAATGATATTCACAATTTCATTCAACGAAAAGACATCGGATGCATTATGGCTTTTTGGGGCGGTTTTAATACAAATCAATTATTAGATGATTTAGACTATAATCTAATTAAAAAAAACCCTAAAATTATTATTGGTTATTCTGATGTAACTGCCCTTACTACTGCCATAACTACAAAAACTGGTTTAATTACTTTTTCTGGACCTGGCATAATCTCATTTGCCAAACCAGAACCATTTAAATATACCTGGAACTATTTTGAAAAAATATGCATTAATCCAGAAAAAGAAGTCTCTATTGAGTCATCTCTAAAATATGCTGACGATTTTTACTTTTTAAGGAAAGATGATAATCATCGAATTAAAAAAGACAATGATGGAATAAAAATATTTGTTAAAGGAAAAACAAAAGGAGAAATTATTGCTGGCAATCTTCAAACACTTTTAGTTCTAAATGACACTGACTATTTTCCTGATATTACAAGAAAAATCTTATTCATCGAAGAAGATGAAACAAGCACGCCAGCCCATGTTGATAGATTTATCTGTCAATGTAAACAACTAGGATGGTTTAAAAAAATAGCTGGTTTGGTTTTTGGACGCTTTACAGAACACTCGCAATTTTCTTCAGAAGATTCATTTAAAGACATATTAAAAGAGTATTTTTTGGATGCCAAGTTTCCGGTTTTATATAACGCTGATTTTGGTCATTCAGATCCCATAATTACTATTCCCAACGGCGGAATGTGTGTTATTGACGGTAATCGTATCATATTTAACAGAGCCGTCTCCAACTAAACACATGGGTAAAATAGTTATTGACAGAAATTATAATCCTCTAATATCTTTTATTAATTCGGGGAATTTTGGTTGATTAAAGTGCTCTCTATTTTTAAACTCTCTTATAATAGCATTCGGCAACGCTTTTTTATATTTCTCGAGATGGGAATAAGGAACAACTGGATCGTCCTTGCTTTGATAGATAAAAATCTTACCTCCTTGATTATTTAATTTATTTAAACTTTTAGGCAAGATAAAATCACCCAAAGATTCTTCCATACCATCATCATCGTATGGCGGCGAAATAAGTAGCGTAGCAAGAATTTTTTTTGGAAATTTATTCTCTGACAAATACTTAATTAAAAATATTGCTCCCAAAGAATGACCAATTAAAATAACATTTTTCTCTAGAAGTTTTGAGATTTTATTAAATATTATCTTCCACTCATTATATTTGGCATTTGATGGATTAGGCATTTTAGGCAACAAGACATCAAATTTATTTCCTAGTCCTATATTCAAAGAATCACTCCATTTTGTTTTTCTATATCTATCTAAATCAATCTCTATGCTCTTTAGGTGCGACAAATATTCTCTATATGATTTAAACGTCGATCCCCCGTGAATGAATAGTATTTGTTTCTTAGTTGATTTAGTCATATAATCATTATATTAAAAAATAACTATTTTAACAATCTTTTATAAATTTTAAAAAAATCTATATGTTTTAAACACGGACATTTGTCGGTTTAGTGATTAATTAATTTTATGTTTACAAAACAAAATTCAATAAATTTTATTGCCTGCGGTGGCGGAAAAAGTATTAGTCAAATTTTAAAAGACCTATCTATCGCTTGTTCTTTTAAGGACAAAAAGATAGCCTATGTAATTATTGCAGCTGAAAGCGATAAAGAATTCTTGGAAATTATTAACAGCGGTTTTAATCGTTTAAGAAAGATTTTTAAATCGCTTGGTGTAAAAAATATTTTCTTGGTAGAACAAAAAAATATTTCTGATTTATATAATGCGCAAATAGTGATTTTTTCCGGTGGCGATACCTCATTTTTAATTAAAGCTTTAAAAAAAGAAGATTTTGAGAAAAAAATACAAAAGCAAGATAATAATATAGAAACTATCATTGGAATTAGTGCAGGGGCTATCGCTTTGTTTAAAAAAGGCATCGGTACTAAAAATGATAAAGAATATCTTTTCAATGGTTTAGGATTAATATCAGGTATGATTATAGTTCATTCTAATAAAAAATTACAAAAAAAATATTCTAAAGCCATACATTTAAAGGATTATGAATTGTATAAGAAATAATTATTGACAGAAAAATATTATTTACAATTAAATTAATAAAAAAAACGGGGAATTCGATATTTTGAATTCCCCGCCAAAGATAATCATTTACTAAGTAACATCAGTTAAAGAACCGAATTTGTGTTGAAGATACCAAAGTTCCAGCGAAATTATTGATGAATAATAAAAAACCTGCATTGTTTCATTCCAAGCAAAAAATAGATTACCGAATGTTCGTTTAAACTCTCCGAATCTATTTTCGTTGAATGAATTCTGGAGATCTCCCTTCGTCATCAATTCTTGTGCTTGTTTTAAAACATTCAAAAACTGTTGAGTTTTTTCTGATAGAGCATGAAAACGCGCCCTTAATGATTTAAACATTCTTTGATAGCCACCTTTGCTAATATCAACTACCGAAGATTGCCATAACAACTCATCTGTCGACATTAGCCCGATATTTTTTAATCCCTCTTTAAAAACCTCGAAATTTATCTTACTCAATGAAGAAAAATCCTGAAAAGACCTTTTTTCCATAAGCTGTAAAAGCTTTACCATATTTGCATCTGTCGTTTCTATTAACCGAAGAGATTCTTTGATTTCGAACTCTGCTTGAGTTAAGGAAAATTTTGCTTGATCAAGCATATCTCCTATCTCAAACACAAGAGCATCTTCAATTTTTCCGTTGCCAGACCAAAATTTAGCGCAAGCTTGCGAAAGACTATTTGAAAGCAAAATTGCCTGTGGATCATACTCGCTGCATGGCTGATGATTAATTCCGCCCATTTTTATACCTCCTTTATTCTAAGAGTTAAAGATTATTTAATACCTGTTGCTCATAAATAGAATAAGAGACGACTGAATCTAACAATCCATCTTTTTTTAAGATAAATATGTTATTCAAAGAAATATGATCCAATAAATAACGATCGTGACTCACGATAATAAGTGTCCCACGATATTTTTCGAGCGCACTTTCAAGCTGAGTAAGCGCTTCTAAATCTAAATGGTTTGAAGGTTCATCCAAAATAATACAATTAGGCTGTTTTGACATTAATATTGAAAGTATCAATCTTGACCGCTCACCCGGACTTAAGTCTTTTATCCTCTTATTAACATCTGCTTCTTCAAGACCAAATCGATTAAGTAATTTTCGTCCGTTCGATTCATCTAATGGACTTCGAGAAAGAAATTCTGTTAAAAGAGTTCTGTTTAAAGAAAAATTGAGCTCTTGAGGAAGATAACCAATACTAACCCGCTTTCCAATTTGAACTATTCCATCGCTAGGAATCTCTTCCTTCAAAAGAAGTCGTAGTAAAGTTGTTTTACCATTTCCATTCGAACCCAAAATAGCCACCTTCATACCATAGCTAATTCTGAGATTAATCGGTCCTAAAGAAAAACCCGATTTCTTTTTTATAACTTTATTAAGTTCAAAAACAATATCGCCACTACGTTCATTTATTTCTAAATTAAACTTCATAGGAAGTCGTGTCCAAGGTCTTTCAGTTTTTTTGATTCGCTCAATACGTTTTTTGAGAAATTTTCCGCTTTTTTCTACTCGTTTTGATCTTTCTTTAGCATGACCACGACTAAGCTTGTCTCGATCACTATGTTTTTTTGAACTTGATTTACTTCGTTGTGCTCGTCTTTTTTGACCTTGAGAGCTATCCTTAAGTCGCTTTATTTCTGTTTGATATTCCTTATATCTTTGCCATTCTCGACGAACACGCTTCTCACGTTCTTTTAAATATTCACTAAAACCGCCTTCATAAATAATGGATGTATGATAATGTTCATCAATTTCCACTGTTTTGCTCACAATACGATCAAGAAATTTTCGATCATGCGAAACAATAAGAAATGTCGACAAGCTTTTAATTATTCTCTGTTCCAAGAAAAGAAGAACAGACAAATCAAGATTATTTGTCGGTTCATCAAGTAAAAAGACATCAGCCCGAGAAAGGAAGAAAGGCAAAAGAGCGACCTTGGCTTTCAATCCACCACTAAGTACATCTAATGGCTTTTCAATATCCGATAAACTCATAGATAGCTTACTAAGAATAGAATGACATTCTCTGTCATCCAAAATAGATGCAAATTCAGAACCAAAAATTCTTATAAGATATTCTCTACCAGTTTCTATTTTGGAAATCGGCATAATTTCTTGAGGAATATAACATATGCGAATATCTCCCGATTTTTCAATATTACCCAAATCTGATTTAATATTTCCTTTGATAATTTGAAGCAACGTTGTTTTGCCTACACCATTTGATCCAACCATGCCAAAACGTTCTCCTCGCTTAAGAGTGAATGAAACATCTTTTAATATTAAATTCTGACCAAAAGATTTTGTGATTTTTCGTACTGTTAGCATTTAGAACCCCCTTTCTCGTATTAAATCTTAATATAATATTACCATTTATCATCTTAATTGAGAAACACCCGTTTTTTTGTACTATATTCTATGCCCTACATTTTATTGATTTATTATATTTTCAAAGAACTAACAATTTAAATTTATTATACATATATTTTCTAATTTATGCAAGTTTTTAAAAAAATAAAGATACCGCTCTATTCAAGCGGTATTTCTAATTATGTCTTGTAAGATAGTTATTGACAGAAATTATAATCCTCTAATATCTTTTATTAATTCGGGGAATTTTGGTTGATTAAAGTGCTCTCTATTTTTAAACTCTCTTATAATAGCATTCGGCAACGCTTTTTTATATTTCTCGAGATGGGAATAAGGAACAACTGGATCGTCCTTGCTTTGATAGATAAAAATCTTACCTCCTTGATTATTTAATTTATTTAAACTTTTAGGCAAGATAAAATCACCCAAAGATTCTTCCATACCATCATCATCGTATGGCGGCGAAATAAGTAGCGTAGCAAGAATTTTTTTTGGAAATTTATTCTCTGACAAATACTTAATTAAAAATATTGCTCCCAAAGAATGACCAATTAAAATAACATTTTTCTCTAGAAGTTTTGAGATTTTATTAAATATTATCTTCCACTCATTATATTTGGCATTTGATGGATTAGGCATTTTAGGCAACAAGACATCAAATTTATTTCCTAGTCCTATATTCAAAGAATCACTCCATTTTGTTTTTCTATATCTATCTAAATCAATCTCTATGCTCTTTAGGTGCGACAAATATTCTCTATATGATTTAAACGTCGATCCCCCGTGAATGAATAGTATTTGTTTCTTCATAGTTTTAGCAGGGTTATTTTTTATTATATAGTAATTTTAGCAGGGTTATTTTTTATGGTCAATATATTTTTCGACAAAACTTATCTACAAACCCTAAAAATGAACAACCACCTTGCCTTAATTTAAAAAATAATTTAAAATTAAGGAATATGAAGATAAACTTAATCAAAAAAGAAGCTCTTGAAGAAATTAATCAAGTCAAAGGGTTAAAGGAGCTTGAAGAAATATTCAGAAAATATTTAGGCAAAAAAGGCGAAATCAGCCTTGTTTTACGTTCTTTGAAAGATATGTCTGAAAAAGAAAGAAAAGAGAATGGTTTAATAGCTAATAAGATCAAAAAAGAACTTAGTGAATTAATAACTAAAAAGAAAAAAGAAATATTATTGACTGAAAAGAAAACTCCTAATCAGGAATGGATTGATGTAACTGCTCCAGGAATCTTACCTCCACAAGGCCATCCTCATCCTATTAGCTTAGTTCAACAGCAAATTGAAGAAAGTTTTCAATCAATGGGATTCTCAGTAATTGACGGTCCAGAGGTAGAAACTGAATATTATAATTTTGATGCTTTAAATATTCCTAAAAATCATCCAGCCAGAGACCAATGGGATACTTTTTGGCTTAAAAATCTTGATTTGCTTTTAAGGACTCATACTTCTCCGATGCAGGCCCGTTATATGGAGAAAAACAATCCTCCTTTGCGAATTATTGTTCCTGGACGATGTTTTCGACATGAAGCAACGGATGCTTCTCATGATGTTCAATTTTACCAGGTTGAAGGACTAATGGTTGGAAAGAAGATTTCAATGGCTAATTTTAAAGGCGTTATTGAAACATTTTTAAAAGATTTTTTTGGCCCAGAACTAAAAATGCGTTTGCAACCTGATTATTTTCCATTTACTGAACCAAGTTTTGAAGTTGATATTAAAAGAAAAGATGGAAATTGGCTTGAAATTATGGGGGCTGGTATGGTTCATCCTAATGTTTTAAAATCAGTTGGATATTTACCTAACAAATGGCAAGGATTTGCTTTTGGAATCGGCATAGATAGATTGGCCATGTTGAAATATGAAATAGATGATATTAGATTGCTTTATTCAGGAGATATGAGATTTTTAAAACAGTTTTAAAAATATATGGAATTAGAAATTTTACCATTAGAATTAAGAAAATTAGGTCTAACTGAAAAACAAGCGTTAGTTTATTTAACCGCTTTAGAGCTTGGCTATACTTCAATCCAGAAAATTGCTCAAAAAGCTAAAATCAGCCGACCAACTACATATGAGATTGTAAAAACCCTTGAACAAAAAGGGCTTATTTCTGAATCAAAAGATAAGAATAAAAGATATTTTATAGCAGAATCCCCCGATAAGCTTTTAGGCATCTTAAGAATAGAAAAAAAAGAAATAGAAGAGAAAGAAAGAGAATTTCTTAGAATTATCTCTGCCTTAAAAAGCAAATATTACTTAGAAGATAAAAGGGAGATAAAGGAATATAAAACGAAAATTGAAATTGAAAGTTTGTTTGAAGATTTTTTAAAAACTCAAAGCAAAAGAATTTATGTTTTGATTAATAACGAAAAAATCTGGCCCGTTAAAGCTAGGCAATTAGCTTATCAAAAAACAGCTAAAAGATTAGGAAAAATTGAAATTAAGGAATTATCTTCTAGTAAATCATCCAAATCTGATTATTTAGAAATAAAATCACTCAAAAAGAGTGATGGACTATTTTCGGGAATTATTATTATTTACGATAAAATTATTATTATCCCCGATGAAAAAACAGGTATGCTGGTTGAGAATAAGATTCTTATTAATCTGATAAAATCTTTTTTTCTTAATATTTGGGAAAAATAATTATCTAATTATAGTTGCTTGTAGTTTATTAAGTTTTTTATAAACACCGCCTTTATTAATTAATTCCTGATGGTCACCCTCTTCAATAATACGGCCTTTTTCTAAAACTAAAATCAAATCAGCTTTTTGAATTGTGCTTAAACGATGAGCAATGACAAAAGTAGTCCTGCCCTTAATTAGCTTAGACAACGCTTCCTGAACTAATCTTTCTGTAGCTGAATCTAAACTAGAAGTTGCTTCATCAAGAATAAGAATACTAGGATTTCTTAAAATAGCTCTGGCGATAGCCACTCTTTGTTTTTGTCCAGTAGAAAGTTTGACTCCTCGTTCACCAACTAATTGTTCGTATTTTTTATCAAATTTCTGAACAAATTCATGAACATGAGCTACTTTAGCAGCTTCAACAACCTCTTTATCTGTTGCTTTTCGCCGACCATAATGAATATTATTTTTAATAGTATCATTAAATAAAGTTACTTCTTGTGGAACAATAGCAATTTGCCTTCTTAATGATTCTAAATTTACTTCGGCAATATCTTGATTGTCAATTAATATTTTACCTTGTTTGGGAATATAATAACGAGAGATTAAATCAATTAAAGTTGTTTTACCAACTCCACTTTCACCAACTAAAGCAATCATTTGTCCTTGTTTAATTCTAAAATTAATATCTTTCAAAACATTTTTATTTTTCTGATAGCCAAAACTAATATTTTGAAATTCTACAGAACCCCTAATATTTTTAAATTCTTTTTTATCTTTTTGATATAATTCTGGCTTAACATCAAGAAGTTTTGTAGCTCGTTGAATAGCAGTTAGACCAGTTCTAATTATTCTATAATTATTAGCTAACATGCCAAAAGGAGCATAAGTCAAACTAATATATCCTACAAACATTACTAATTGACCAGGAGTGATAATTTCTATATTTAAAAAATAAATAGCCATACCAAATATAAAAACAAAACCTATACTAAAAATAGCTTGTTGCCAAACACCAAGATCGCGCCAGGAATTTAAAAATAACTTATATTGCTGACCGGCCTTGATTCTAAAATCTTTATAAGCTCTTTTTTCTTCTCTTTGTTCATGAGTAAAAGATTTTACTGTCTGAATATTAAGAATAGAATCATAAAGATTTCCGTAAGATTTTTCGTAAACTTTATTCATTCTCTTTTGCACTTTAACAATTGCTATTGTTTTCCAAACAGAAGCTAAAGAATAAAGAATTAAAATTAAAAAAAGCAATAGAGTTAAATGCCATTCAACAAAACTCATAATTACCAAGGCAACAATTACTGTTAAAAATTGTGGACCAAAATTAAAGATGACATTGCTAATAATCATTTCTAAATGGTCAGCTCCTCGGGAAGTACGCTGAACTATTTCTCCCATTTTTTTATTTTTATGAAAACCTAAAGGTAAATACAAAAGATGATTAGTAATTTCTAAACGAAAATCATTTTCAATATCTATTGCTATATCATACCCGCGATAACGAGCTATTCTATCAAGCCAATCTCCTATTAATGATAAAATTAACCACAGCAAAAGAAAACCGATAATTATTTCAAAAGTAGTAGATTTTGAAATTACAATATCAACCAAGTGACCATAAAGATATGGAATAACAGCAACAATAAAAGAAGCTAAAAAAGCAATCAAGGTTATAAAATAAACTTTAGTTTTGTATTTTTTTAAATACTGCCAAATAATTCTAGAGTCTTTAAATATTTTCATGAATTAATATTATTTTAACATATTTATTAATTTAAGAAAATTAAAAGCGGCCCTATTTTGCAGACCGCCTTAGTTAGAGAAAAGGGGTAAAATTAGTAAGTGACCATGAATATTTGCTCTCTGGCTTGAGTTTGAATTTTAACTTCTTCATCTCTGGTTATTTCTTCTTTCACCTCATCCTGTTTCTCTTGAGATCTTTCATCCGCCATGTGCATTCACCTCCTTCCTTATTTTATTTTACTAAAGAACTAAAAAATCTAGCCACTCGGCTAGATTTATTCTTATTTTACTTATTTTTGTTAATTATTTCTTAACAATCTCAAAACCTAGCCGATAAATTTTCTTTATAAAGACAAAATAAAAGCCGGCTAATATAATTATGTTAGCTAAAAGAAATCTTATTGATTTGTAGAGCGTGAATTTATCCATAACTCTTCTTTAAAGATATCATCTTTTTAAATTATTTGTCAATATAAGATATCCACAATTGCTATATTTCTTTATTATTTTTAATATTCTTCCTTATTTCTTCCATATACTGGAACATAAACCAAAGATTATGCAAAGTAGCTAAACGATAGCCTAGAATTTCTTTTGCTTTAAATAAATGATGCAAATAGGCTCGAGTATAATTTTGGCAGACATAACAAGAACAATTTCTCATTATTGGCTTTTTATCTGTCTTGTATTGTGCTCTCAAAATCTTCAGCTCCCCTTTATCAGTTAAGAAAACACCATGCCTTGCTAATCTTGTTGGATAAACACAATCAAATAGATCAATTCCTCGACTAACTGCTTCTTTTATATCATCCAAATATCCTATTCCTAACAAATGACGCGGCTTATTCTCAGGTAAATAAGGAATAATCCAATCTAATGCATTTTTCATTTCTTTTTTTCCAAAAGAACCGCCAATACCAAATCCATCAAAAGGTAAAGAACCAATAAATTTAGCGCTTTCCTGCCTTAAATCCTCAAAAAGTCCTCCTTGAACGATACCGAATAGCAATTGATTATTTTTCTTTTTTTGTTTTAAACATCTTTCAGCCCAATTATGAGTTCTTTTCATAGATCTTTTTGTATAATTATAATCTGCTAATGGAGAAGTACATTCATCAAAAGTAAAAATGATATCAGCGCCTAAATCTTCTTGAATTTTAATTGAACTTTCTGGAGTAAATCGATGTAAGGAGCCATCAAGATGAGAAGTAAAATTAACACCATCGTTATCAATTTTTGCTAATTTAGCTTTTTGTGTTTTTTCCTGTTTATTTTCACCATCTTTTATAACTTTTCCAACTTTATGCTCAAGTCCAAATCCTAAGCTAAAAACTTGATATCCCCCGCTATCGGTAGCCACAGGACCCTGCCAATTCATAAATTTATGTAAACCACCAAGCTTTTTTACAACCTTATGTCCTGGTTGGAGATATAGATGATAAGTATTGCTTAAAATTGCTTCAAATCCAATTTTCTTGATATCTTCTGGAGTTAAGGTTTTAACTGTTGCTTTCGTCGCCACAGGAAAAAAAGCAGGCGTATGAATTACTCCATGAGATGTTTTTATTAGCCCTAAACGGGCTTTTGATTTAGAGTGTTTTTTTAAAATTTTGAACATAATAACCGGCTATGCCAAAGGCGACTGAAACATTTAACGATTCTTTTTTTCCTTGCATTGGCAAATGAATAATTTTATCAGCTCTTTTTATAAGTCCCGGAGAAACACCTTTTACTTCATTGCCGATAATTAGAGCTAAAGGAAATTTAGGTTTAAATTCGGTGTAAGGAATACTATTTTTTGTTTGTTCTAAAGCAACTATATTTACTTTTTCTTTTTTTAATTTATCAACAATTCTCCAAATTTGCCAATGATGTTCCCATGGAATATTGTTTTCAGCTCCTAAGGCTGTCTTAGAAATTTTATGATGAGGAGGTTTTCCACAAATACCGCCTAAAAAAATCTTGTCCACACCTAAAGCGTCAGCTGTTCTAAAAATAGAGCCGATATTTTCTAAACTTCGTATATTGTCACAGATTATGTAGAAAGGCATTGTATTTATAATAAACACTATTAATTTTATTAGCAAGAAAAAAGGGCTACCGATCGTTTGATCAATAGCCCATTTGGTTATGGAGCTCTATTTTCGTGGTAATCCCCCCATGATGAACGAGGGGGAAGAGAAACCGATACAGAAGCAGATGATTTCTTCATCTTTGGAGAAATCATTTTTTTCTTCAACTTATTAAAGTCGAAGACAGAGATATATTGACCTAGAGCCCCAAGAAACTCCTCGGCCAATACAAAATAACTGAACTTAGAGAAAAGAGAGAAGCCATATTTTTCTTTAAATTCAATCGTAATCTTTAAAAAACTGGCTCTCGGATATTCTAAATCTAATTGATCATCCAAGATTTTTTCAAGCACCAATTCTCTAAATATGACCAACCATCTTTTTCTATCCTCCATAACATTCCCCCTTTTTTAAAAAAGTTAGATGTTAAATAACTATATTTATAAAATAGCAGGGAAACGCTATTTTGTCAAGCTTAATTCCATAGCTTTTGAGCTTCATTCCAATAAACATCTATCTCATGATTCTCTTTAATCCAATACCACCATTCAACTCCCCATAAATAAGCTTCGTCAAAACCAGTATATTTAGCATAATCAATTATTTCTTTAAACCTTTCAAAATCCATAGTCTTGAATTGTTCTTCTAAAGTATTTTCATAAATCATCAAGTGACTCCATGGTTCAGCTTGTAATTCAATAATTACTGCTTTGTCTATTCCAGTTAACCACTTAACAAGCTCAGCCCGTTTATTATAAAAGACTGCTGGAATAGGATATTCAACATGTTTTTGTAAAAGATCGCTCCAAACAATCCTATAAAGAGTAGTTCCAAAAATATCACCTATCAAAGCTGGTTGAGTCCAAAGACTTAATTCTCCACTAGCCGTCATTAAAATTGGCCGTTTTTTGGAATCTAATTCTCTAACCAAATCAATTTCTTTCTTTAAAAATTCTTTATCTAATCTTGGACACTCTCCAAAACCCATTAAAAATGGTTCATTTTCTACTTGCCATATTTTAATAGTTTGATTATCCTTATAGCGATTAATTATTTGAGTCAATAAAGATAGAAGTTTTTCTTGTTGTTCTGATTCATCTAATCCTCTGGCCCATTCTGGAACATGACATTCTGGCCAACGTGGTAATTTCCGACCAACAGCTAAAATAACTTGAGCGTCTCTTTTCTCCGCTTCATTGATTTGCCAATCTAGATCATCAAAAGAATATTCTCCTTCATTTGGTTCAATTTTCTGCCAATAAGCAATTAAACGCAGTTTTTTAACATTTAATTCATCAAGCGCTGCCAGATACGCTTTTTTCCAATCAAGTTCCATTTGTTCAGCAAATAACTGACTAAAAGTAACTCCAAAATCCATATTTTCAGATTTTTCAGTTTTGCCAGTGAACATATAGGCAAGGAAACAAATCATACAGATTATTATAATAATGCAAAACAAAAAAACAATGCGAATGATGTATTTAAATATTGAAGATAATTTCATAATGTTAAAAATATTAATCCCAAACAAACAAATGAGATTCCTATAATTTTTTTAAAAATAGTTCCCTTATTAATTTGTTCTTTAATAATTTTTGGAAATTTAACGGAAAAGAAGAAAGCAATTATTAAAAGAAAAACATATTGAACTCCCTGTAGAGCGTTAACTAAAGAAACATTTCCTAAGAAAATTGCGTAATTAAGTAAAATTAATGAACAAGCAGATAATAATTTTGAAAAAATAGGCAAAGTAATTGTTTTTGTTTTAACTATTTTACTAATGCCAAATATCGCTTTACGATTTTGGGATGGAATTAATAATAGACAGGCTCCTAAAACTCCGCCTAACTTAATCCAGATAAAGCCATTAATAAACGATTCTTCAATAAAAATAAATTTAGTTAGGACATAAGAACCCGCGAATAATAAAGCGGCTAAAAGCGCAAATAATATTTTTTTAGAAGATAATCCCCTTATATTATTCTCTTTAGGCCAAAGAATAATTATTCCTCCAAAAACAAGCATAAAAAAAGCAATAAATTGATTGGTATTTAATCTTTCATCAAGGAATAAATAGGTTAGAATTAAAGTAAAAATAGCAACTGCTCCGCCAACAATAGGAATAATTCTTGAAATATCAGATATTTTTATTGTTTTGTAAAAATAGAATGTAGCAAAAACAAATAAAGTACCAGCTATAAAGCTGATAATAATTTGTTTTAATGGCATTAAATTAAAACCAAAAGGAGCTAAAAGAAAAACAAAGCCACTGAAAATTCCAACATAAAAACTATAAACTACTGGGCGAATAACTGTTTTTGAAACAACAATTTTATCCAAAACAAAAACAATTGCCAGAAGAAAATGTGAAATAATAGCGATTAATATCCAGTTCATAAATCTAATTCATTATTTTTACAAATTTTAGCGTATTTATAGGCGCTGGGACGGATTTTTCGTTCCATAGTGTCATAATTAATCTCTACTAACCCAAATCTTGGTTTAAAGCCCTTATCCCATTCAAAATTATCAAGTAAAGACCAATATAAATATCCTTTAACATTAACATTATCTTTAATCGCCTGATGAATCCAATATAAATGATCTTTTATAAATTTCTCTCTTTTTTTATCCTGAGCATCGGCTAACCCATTCTCTGTAATATAGATTGGTTTATTATATTTTTTTAATTTCTTCAAAACATAATAAATTCCCTTTGGATAAATTTCCCAACCTAAATCAGAGCAATTTTTATTATCATTATGATTAAACCCAAATCCCTTAATACAATTATGAAAATAATAATTTAAACCTATAAAATCTTGATAATCTTTAATTTTATTTAAAAAATATTTATTCCAAAAATAACCAATGAAAGGCGTTTTTTCAAAATAAATATTATTTTTAGCAATACCTACCTCGCATTCCAAATCAATTAAATGTAGAGACTTATATGCTAATTTATGAGCTTTAGCCAAATTACTAAGAACTTTAAAATATTTGAAAATATTTTTTTTCTGAGGCGACCAATTCCCTTTTAAATAAGAATTAGAAGCATAAACATTCGGCTCATTTAAAGTTATCCAGAAATTCACCTCGTCAAATAAATTCTCGCTAATTATTTTCACATAGCGGTCAAAATAATAAGGTGCTTTTGGATTAAGCCAGCCACCTTTTTTAGCTAACCAATTAGGCAATGGCCAATGATATAAAGTGACAAATGGTTCTAATCCACGCTTTTTTAAAGCTATTAAAACCTGGCGGTAATGTTCTATCTCTCCTTGATTAATTTTACCCTCTTCTGGTTCAATTCTTGACCATTCAATAGAAAAGCGATGAGCGTTATGATTTAAAAATTTAGTTAAATCAAAATCTTGTTCAAATCTATGATAATGATCACAAGCTTTTCCAGAAATATACTCTTTAGGGTCTTTATTTTGCTTCTTCAATTGTTCAATTCTTTTTGGAGACTTTTCCCATTCTGACCAACTATTAAAATTACCACCTTCAACTTGATGAGCTGAAGTAGCTGCCCCCCATAAAAAATTATTTGGAAACTTTATTTTGGACACATACCTGTCATCCTGAGCTAGCAAGCGAAGGATCTAATTCTATTGTCATTCCCGCGAAAGCGGGAATCTAGTAAAGGCTAACGTAGTCTGGATTCCCAATCAAGTTGGGAATGACAAAAAAAGATTCTTCGTCTACTGATTCAGAATGACAAAGACAAATTATTTTTGGCATTTGGAACAAAAATGAGCTGAACGACCGCCCATTTTAATTCTCTTTATCTTTGTTTTACAAAGAAGACAAGGCTCGCCTTCTCGTTGATAAACTTTTATTAAAGAAAGATAATTTCCTCTTTTCCCATAAGCATCAAAATAATCCCTACTTGAAGTACCGTGTTTTTTTATGGCTTCCGGCAGAATTTTTTTTATTCCTTTAAAAATTCTCTTAATTTCTGAGCTCGTGAGAGTTCCGGTTATTCTTAAAGGAAGAACTTTAGCAAAAAATAGAATTTCGTCAGAATAAATATTACCAATACCAGCAATAAACTTTTGATCCATTAAAAGTAATTTTATTTTCGACTTTTTTCTTTTTAATATTATTTCTTTAAATAATTCTAATGTAAATTTTTGAGATAATAGTTCTGGACCAAATTTTTCTTTAATAAAAAAACTAGCTAATTTATCTTTAGGAATCACCTTAACAAAACCGAATTTTCTTAAATCATTATGGAGTAATATGTCTCCATTGGTAAAATGGTAAGCAAGGTGAGTATGCTTGCTTTTCTGTCCGTTTAATATTATTTGTCCACTTAATTTTAAATGAATAACTAAACAATAATTATTAGATAATTCAAAAATTAAAAGCTTTGCCCGACGACTAATATTATTTATTTTTACTCCCCTAACTAAATCTTTAAATTTTTTTAAAGGATATTTAACAAGTTTAGGAAAATAAACTTCAACTTTCTTAATCTTTTTTCCTTTAATCTTTCTATTCAATTGCCTTTTTATTGTTTCAACTTCTGGAAGTTCAGGCATAATTATTCAGACCAAAGTTTTTTTGCTTCACTCCAAAAAGAATTACTACCTTCCCCTTTTAGATAATACCACCATTCAGCACCTTTAAAATAAACCTCGTCAAAACCAGTTTTACTCACATAATCAACTGTATCTTTAAACTTATCCAAATCCATTGACCTATTCCATTCTACAAAAGACATTTCGCTAATTAATTTTGAGCCTTTTGGTTCCGCTTGGAGCTCAATAATAACAATATTATCTATTTCTGTAAAAAATTTAACTAAACTAGCCATTTTTTTATAAAAAATAGGTTTAATTGGATATTTAAAATATCCCCAATACTGAGTCCAATTATTCCTATAAACAGATATCCCTAAATCATCTGATATTAAAGCAGGCCTGAACCAATTATTCAATTCACCACTAACCGTAAGCATGACTGGTTTTCTTGCAAAATCTAATTCTTTGACCAAAGAAATTTCTTTATTTAAGAATTCTTTATCTATTTTTACACATTCTTGAGAGATTTTTTGAAAAGGATTATCTTCAATTTGCCAAGATTTTATTATCTCCTCTGAACTATAATGATTAATAACTTCTTTTAGGAACAATAAAGCGCTTTCTTGTTTTTCTTCTTCATTTAATTCTTTTGACCACTCCGGGATATAGCATTCTGAATAACCAGGGAGCTTACTTCCAACAGCTAAAATAACTTCAGCGCCTCTTTTTTTTGCTTCATTAATCTGCCAATCTAAATCATTAAAGGAATACTCTCCTTTATTTGGTTCAATTTTCTGCCAATAAGCAATTAAGCGCAGTTTTTTAACTCCTAAATCGTCAAGAATGCTAATATATGCTTCTTGCCAATCAATATCCATTTCCTCTGCAGATACTTGACTAAAGGTAACTCCAAAATTAATTTCTGAATTCTGTTCAACAGAACCGAACATTAAATAAATAAAAACAGCTATAAATAAAAATAATAAAGTAAAGAAAACAATTGAAATAATGCGTAATGGATTAAAAATATTTTTAAAAGATTTCATAATAATTTGTTAGTTTAATTTATTTAGGAGGCTCCTCATATTGAGTAGTCACTAAAACATCCCTTAAAGCATCAATATCTTCTAAAACAACTCCTGTTCCCCTGACAACCCCTGTTAAAGGGTCTTCAACGAGCTTAACAGGCATTTCAGTTTGTTCACTAACTAATTTATCTAAACCACGCAATAAACTGCCTCCGCCAACTAAGAAAATTCCACGACGCATAATATCAGCTACTAATTCAGGAGGGGTTTCTTCAACCGCACTTTTTATAGAATCAACTAAAGATTTAATTGAACGCTTTAACGCTTTCCTAATCTGATTATCATTAACTATTATCTCCTTGGGAAGACCAGTCACAATATCACGACCACGCATTGATGTTTCTAATAATTCATCTAGCTCATAAGCAGAACCAATATTAATCTTAATATCTTCTGCTGTTTTTTCACCCAAAAGAAGATTAAATTCTTCTCTGGCATATTGAATAATATCTTCATTTAACTTATCTCCAGCCGTTCTTAAACTACGACTAACAACAATGCCGCCTAAAGATATTACAGCTACTTCGGTAGTTCCTCCTCCAATGTCAACAATCATATTGCCAGCTGCCTCTTGAACTGGAAGTCTTATCCCAATAGCAGCCGCCATTGGCTCTTCAATTAAATAAACTGCTCTGGCTCCAGCATTTCTAGTAGCATCTTCAACAGCTCTTTTTTCTACTTCAGTAACTCCTGAAGGAATACCAATAACAACTCTTGGTCTAGGTAAAATAGAAAAACTTTCTTTATGAACTTTATCAATAAAAAATTTTAACATTTGTTCAGTAACTTCAAAATCAGAAACAACTCCAGCTACTAATGGACGAGAAGCAATAATATGTCCTGGCGTTCGACCAACCATTTTTTTAGCATCCTGTCCAATTGATAAAATTTGCCCTGTTTTTTGGTTAATAGCAACAACCGATGGCTCATTAATAACGATGCCTCTTCCTTTGACATAAACTAAAATATTAGCTGTGCCAAGGTCTATCCCAACATCTTTTGAAAAAATTCCAAGAATATTATTTAACATATAAATATAATCAAAATAACTTGGCAATATCCTGCCAAGTGACAGCAATCATTAATAAGATTAATAAAGCAAAACCAGAGGTATGAACAATTCCTTCAATTTTACCACTAACTGGAGATCCTTTTATTTTCTCAATCGCAAGAAAAAGCAACCGGCCACCATCAAGAGCTGGGAAAGGCAAAATATTAATAATCGCTAAATGAATATTTAAAATAGCAGTTAATTGTAAGATATAAATAAATCCAAGATGGGTTGCTTGATTTGTTAAGTCAAAAATTCCAACTGGACCAGCTACTTCCATTGCTAATTTTCCAGACATAACTAAATGCCAAAGAAGAGTGCCTAAAGCAATAACAATCATATAGGTTAATTGAATTGTGCTTAGAAACCCCTTATACAATGCTTTATACCACGGATAAGAAACAATTGCCGTTTTAACCAATCCAACGCCCAAAGGTCCTTCTGTCTCAGAATGGACAACTCTTGGAGTTATATTTTTCTCTAAAACTTGATTACCTCTATTAATTACTACTATTATTTCTTCTCCCCTATGCTCATCAACAAATTCTTGCATTTGGCTTATATTAGAAATATTAATAGTTTCTTGTCCAAGTTTGAATGCATTTATTGTATCTCCCATCTTTATTCCTGCTTGATCAGCTGGCGAAGCAGAAACAACATCGGCAATTTGAATTTTAGCATCAACTGTTTGATCATCGCCAGTTATTGCTGGCAAACCAATCCAATATCCTAAGCTTAAAAGAACGGCGGCTAACAAGAAATTCATGGCAACCCCAGCTGTCAATATTTTAGCACGCGTCCATATTGATTTACTATAAAAAGCTCTTTCTTTGTCAGGGTCATCCTTTTTCTTGCCATCTTCACCATGAATTTTAACAAAACCGCCTATCGGAAAGAGATTTAAAGAATAAACTGTTTCTCCTTTTTTATAACTAAAAATTCTTGGTGGAAAACCAAGACCAAATTCTTCTACTTTTATTCCGGCCCGCTTAGCCATAACAAAATGACCAATTTCGTGGACAAAAACAATTAATGAGAATACCAAAATAAATACAACAATAGTTAAAAACATATTTTAAATAGTCATTATTTCTTCTTCTTTGCTTGTGCTAATTTCTTCTATTTTCTTATTATACTCATCAACAACTTTTTGTAATTCATCTTTAGCTTTAAATTTATCGTCTTCAGAAATTTCTTTTGATTGTTCCATTGTTTGAATTTCTTTCCAAATATTTTCACGATTTCTACGAACGCTAATACGACATTCTTCTGTTTTTTCTTGAACAATTTTAACTAATTCTTTTCGTCTCTCTTCATTTAAAGCCGGAATATTAACACGAATAAACTCTTCTTCAGCTATTGGATTTAATCCTAATTTTGAATCCCTGATAGCTGAATTAATATTATTAATAATTTCCTTATCCCACGGTTTAATAATAATCAATCTAGGTTCAGGAGCACTAATCGCTGCCAATTGATTTATAGGAAGTTCTTGACCATAGCAATCTACTTTTAAATTTTCTATTAAATTTGGCGTAGCTCTGCCAGCCTGCAAGCTTCCTAATTCACTCTTAAGATATTCTATCGTTTTGTTAAAATCAATTTTTAAATTATCAATTAATTTTTTATACATATCTTTATTTAAAATTCTAACATTAAAACTTCTAGGGCTAATCTGGCATTTAAACTTGAATTTCTTAAAATTATTTTTGTTTCTTTAATTCTTTGTATAATTTTTTTTAATTTAGGTAATGAATAACATTTATTATATTTCTCAATATTATTATAAATAACTAGCTCAGAACAATTAACAGACATTAATAATAAATCTCTAAACCAGAAAAGCCAATAATTAAGAGTTTTCTGAGCCTCAATAATATCTTTTGACATGTTTTCGGCATATTTATATCGCTCATTAATATTATTAATTAAAAGATTTTCTAATTGAGCAATAATTTTATCTTTATTTTCAAATAATTCTTTATCCTCTATATATTGAATTGCCATACCAGGACGACCATTTGAAAGACGAATAATCTGCCTTAACTTGTCATCCTGAAGATTAACATTTAATCCTTCTTCTATTTCTTTTTCAGCAACTGGCAAAAAATTAATTTTTTGACAACGCGAAGCAATAGTCGGCAGAATTAATTCTGATTTAGACGTTATTAAAATTAAAATTGTTTTGCTATTTGGTTCTTCTAAAGTTTTTAAGATGCAATTGCTAGCCTGAGAAGTCATCTTTTCCACCTGATTTATTAAAGCTATCTTATATGAAGCTCTATATGGAAACATACTAAACTGATGTTGCACTTTTCTTATCTGATCAATACTAATTTCTGATTCTTTTTTTACACCTTTTTCTGTTTCAATTATTTTTGGTTCTAAAATAAGGATGTCAGGATGGACAGCCATATCAATCTCTCCTCCTGTGAGCATTCTAATAATCTCTAAAGCAAATGTTTTTTTACCTAAATGAGCTGGTCCAGTGAATAAATAAGCATGAGCTAATCGCTTATTTTTAACACTTTTTTTAAAAAATTCTAAAATACGCTGATGCCCAATAATTGTGCTCATATTGTAATTTTATCATAACCGATTATTTTCAACAACCTCTATCACAAATTCCTTAATAGCTTTTTCAAACTTTTCCTGAGAAAATTTTTCTCCTATTTTCTTAATAACCAGAGGGCTATAATTATGGATATTCATCGTTAAACGACGAACTCCATCTGCTAAAGATTCAGTTGCTAAATCATCAAAAAATTCCCCGCTAATGCCTTCTAAAACAGTTTCGGTAACTCCCCCTTTTCTATAAGCTAAAACCGGCTTGCCAAAAAGCATTGCTTCAACTGGCGCCATCCCAAAATCGTCTTCTCCGGGAAAAATAAAAGCAGTGCAATTTTGAAAATATCGTCTGACAGTTTTATCTGATTGCCAACCAAGGAATTTTACATTTTGTTTGGCCATTTTTTGCAATCGCTTTCTATCTCGTCCTTGCCCAATAATTACCAAAGGCAATTCTAATTTATTAAAAACATCAATCGCTAAATCAATTCTTTTGTAAGGAGTTAGTTGAGAAACAATTAAGAAATATTGTTTAGGAGTAATAAGGCCGTGCATTTCAGAATGCGAAGTTTTTTTATTCACAGCTGGATAAATAACTTTTGCCTCACGATTATAGAATTTCTTAATGCGTCCAGCAGTTGTTTTTGAATTTGCAATAAAATAATCAACTCGATCAGCAGCTGAACGATCCCAAATACGCAAATAATGAAAAAGTAGTTTTTTAAAAAATGCAGGCCCACCATCATATTGAGAAGCATAATCCCATAAAAAACGAGCTGGATTATGACAATAACAAATATGGATAGCATTAGGCCTAATAATTAATCCTTTAGTAAAAGAACTTGATGAAGAAATTATTAAATCAAAATCTCTTAAATCAAGCGATTCAACTGCTGTAGGCATGAATGGAGCAAGAAGACGATGTTTTTTTAATGAAAAAGGGAAATTCTGCAAAAAAGAAGTATTAATTTTGGCATTGGGAAAATATCTCCCCATTTTCTTTTCGTCATAAAGTATCGTAAAAATTTCAGCTTGAGGAAATATTTTATACAAATTTAAAAAGACCCTCTCGGCTCCTCCAAAACGAATTAAATAATCATGTACCAAAGCTATTTTCATACTTTTATTCTAACAATATTTCTGATGTTTCTTGAGCGCATTTTTGCCAGGAAAATCTTTTAAGATTCTGTTGTCCCTCTTGAATCAATCTTTTTTTAAATTCTTTATCGCAAATAATTTTATACATTGCTTCGGCTATTTGTTCAATATCATTTGGATCAATTAAAACTGCTCCTTCTCCAGCCACTTCAGGCATAGAAGAAATATTTGAAGTTATCACAGGACAGTTAGCGGCTTGAGCTTCTAAAATTGGCATTCCAAATCCTTCATAAAAAGAAGGTAAAATAAACATTTCTGCTTTTTTAAATAATAACATTTTTTCTTCTTCTGGAACATAACCAGAAAAAACAATATCATTATTTTTTACATTTTTAAGAATTTCTTCGGAACCATATCCTTCCGTTCCAGCTAAAATTAATTTATGCGGAACTTGATATTTTTTCTTTAAAATTTTATATGCTTCTAAAATTCCAGTAATATTCTTCTTTAATTCAATCCTGCCAACATAAAGGATGAAAGGTGATTTCAAGGACTGTCCTTTAATCCCTTGAAAGGACTGTCTTTTTTCCACTCCATGATAAACTACTTTAATTTTTTCTGGATTAGCACCATAAAGCTTAACTAAATCATTTTTCGTATTTTCGGAAACAGCAATTATTTTTCGAGCATTTTTTAAAGCATATTTTGTACTCCAACGTAAATATTTTAAATGTTTTAAAGGATACATTTTTGGATAATACTCATATTCTAATCCATGAATTGTTACTACTGAATTTTTTGAATGCACCAAAGGCAAAACATGGACCGGAATAAAAAAAATCTCTGGTTTATTTCTTATCATCTCAGCAGATAATCTAATCTGCGTCCACATTGGCAAAGACCATTTTAAACGCCTAATTTCAAAATTATTAGGCAATTGAAAATTAAAATTACTATTATCTGAGGTGTATAAAATAAAAGAATGCTTTTTAGATTCTTGAAGTTCTGTTAAATGCTTAATTAATTGATAAACATACTCTTCTACTCCAGTACGAGGTTGTTTAAACGCCGCTAAAGCGTTAATTCCAATAATCATATTACTTCTTACTCATAATACTTCTTTTATAAATATCTAAATTTTCTAAAGCCATTCCGGTACCTTTAGCAACGCATAGTAATGGTTCTTTAGCTATTCTACAAGAGACACCAGTTGATTCAGTTAGAAGATTATCTAAGTTTCTAAGCAAAGCGCCTCCTCCACTAAGAATCATTCCTTTATCCATAATATCAGCAATTAATTCAGGTGGCGTAGATTGAAGAACAGTTTTACTTGTCTTAACAATTTCTCTTAATTGTTCAGAAATTGCTTCTGTAATTTCATTGCTTTTAACTTCAACTATCTTAGGCAGTCCGCCGACTAAATCACGTCCCTTGATTTTTAAAGATGATTCTTCTTCTTGAGGCAAAGCGCTTCCTAATTTTATTTTAATTATTTCAGATGTTTTCTCTCCAATAGACAAATTATGTTTTTTACGAATATGATCACTTATGGCTTGACTTATTTTATCTCCGCCAACTCTAACAGAAGCGCAAGCAACAATACCTCCTAATGAAATAACAGCCATCTCAGAGGTTCCTCCTCCAATATCAATTATCATATTGCCAACTGGCTCATTAATATGAAGTCCAGCACCAATAGCAGCTAAAACTGGCTCTTTAATAATATAGGCATTTTTAGCTCCGGCATTAACAGTGGCTTCAACAACAGCTCTTCTCTCAGTTGAAGTTATCCCGGCTGGAACAGAAACCATTACATCTGGCCTTAAGAAACGTAAACGATTCAAAGCCTTGCCGATAAAATATTTCAACATTGCCTGAGTAATACGATAATCAGCAATAACTCCATCTCTCATGGGACGAGAAACAAAAATAACGTCAGGAGCCTTACCCATCATTTTTTTAGCTTCACTGCCAATAGCTAAAATACGATTATTTTCTAAAGAAATAGCAACAACAGTTGGTTCATTAATAACAACGCCCTTTTTAGGAACGTAAACTAAAGTATTAGCTGTGCCTAAATCAATTCCTATTTTTTTTATAAACATATTTTTATGTTTTTCTTTTTATATCAGCTCCTATTTTTAATAATCTTTCCTCAATTTTTTCGTATCCTCTATCAATTTGATAAATATTCTCAATAACTGATTCTCCTTCAGCAATTAAAGAAGCAATCACTAAAGCAATACCAGCTCTAATGTCTGGACTGATTAAACGCCTACCGTAAAGCTTGCTTGGTCCCTGAACAATCACTCTATGAGGATCACACATAATAATTTTAGCTCCCATTTGATTAAGGGCATCAGTATAAAATAAGCGTCCTTCAAAAATTGTTTCGTGAATTAAAGAAACACCTTCCGCTTGAGTCATTAAAACGGTAAAAGGAGCTTGTAAATCTGTTGGAAATCCTGGATATTCATGAGTTTTCAAGTCAGTCGCCTTTATTTTAAACGGCGGTTTAACTTCAACAAAATCTTTGCCTATTTTTAGGTTAACTCCTGCTTTTTTTAAAAGAAACCAAAGTACATCTAAATGACTTGGCTCTATTCCTGTAATTTTTATAGGACTATTAGTTGCAGCGCCTAAAATAACAAAACTTCCAGCTTCAATTCTATCAGGAAGAATCTTACACTGTCCACCACTTAATGATTTAACTCCATTAATCTCTATAAACGGCGTACCAGCTCCCTTAATCTTAGCTCCACGCTTATTTAAAAAATCAACTAAAAAAACAATCTCTGGTTCGCAAGCAGCATTACTTAGAAGCGTTTTCCCTTCAGCTAAGACAGCTGTCAGAATCATTGTTTCAGTAGCTGTTACGCTTATTAAAGGAAAAACAAATTTAGTTCCTTTTAATTTTTTAACAGTTAAACAACATGTTTTTTTATTTTCTTTTACTGTAGCACCGAAAGCTTTAAATCCTTCTAAAAATATATCTCGTGGTCGTTGACCAATAACACATCCGCCTGATTGAAATAAAAACGCTTCTCCGAAACAAGCTAACAATGGCCCTGTCATTAATATTGAACCTTTAAGTTTTTTAGCAATATCAGAATTTAAACGTGAGCTATGAACATTTTTTGCTTTTAATCTATAAACTCCCTTTGAACCATTTTTAATATCAACCCCGATTCCTTTCAGTAATTCTAATAAACGAAAAATATCCTCAATCTGCGGAACATTAGAAACAACCCATTCTTTATCAGTTAAAAGACAGGCCGCTAAAACTTTTAAAGCTGCGTTTTTAGCTCCATTAACTTTAATTTCTCCGCTTAATTTCTTGCCTCCTTTAATAACAAATCTTTCCATGATATTTTTATGTTAACCCACCAAAACCTTCTTGGCAAGATATGGAAT
>Ga0208904_1000748_pt1 | contig 24954 bp, 23 predicted proteins | sample AntAceMetag02UKB_FD_184774 | JGI IMG/M metagenome (GOLD analysis project Ga0208904, IMG submission 184774) | Saline lake microbial communities from Ace Lake, Antarctica - Antarctic Ace Lake Metagenome 02UKB (SPAdes) (version 2) | ecosystem: Environmental > Aquatic > Non-marine Saline and...
TTCTATTGATTCTAAAAATTCTTCTTGATAAATATTCTTTTTATTTCTACGAGCAGCTAAAATTGCTGCTTCGTTAACTAAATTTGCCAAATCTGCTCCAGAAAATCCCGGAGTACGTTCAGCAGTTTCTTTTAATCTAACGTCTAATGCCAATGGTTTGTCTTTACAATGAATTTTTAATATTGCTTCTCTCCCTTTAATATCTGGCAAGTCTAATATAATTCTTCTATCAAATCGACCAGGCCTTAGGAGAGCAGAATCAAGACTTTCTGGTTTATTTGTAGCACCTATAACTATTACTCCAGTATCTCTTTGGAATCCATCCATCTCAGCTAAAATCTGATTTAATGTTTGTTCTCTCTCCTCATGTCCACCTCCAACTCCAGGCGTTCTCATTTTGCCAATAGCATCTAGTTCATCAATAAAAATAATTGAAGGTTGATGTTTCTTTGCTGTTTCAAACAAATTTCTTACTCTTGAACTTCCTACTCCTACAAATAATTCTACAAAAGCAGAACCAACCATTGAAAAGAAAGGAACTCCACTTTCATTGGCAACAGCTCGGGCTAATAATGTCTTTCCAGTTCCAGGAGCTCCTATTAATAATGCTCCTCTTGGGATACGAGCTCCCATTTTCCAAAACTTTTTAGGACTCTTTAAAAAATCAACAATTTCTTTTATTTCTTCTTTCGCCTCTTTTAACCCAGCGACGTCTTTAAAACTAACTTTTTCTCCTTGAGCTTTCCCATTTCCGAAAAGTTTAGCCGGAGATTTTAAAAACCCAAATGTTTGATTCGCTCCTGTTTTTGCTTGTTTGGACATTGTCCAAAAAAACAATCCAAAAATTAAGATTGGCAAAATAAACAAAACAGGCATTAACCAATCCCAAACACTTACTTTTTCTTTTTTTACGCTAATATTCAAGTTTCTTATCTTCTCTTGAGAAACTCCATAATTTGTTAAAGACTGAGTTAAAGAAGAATCAGCTTCTTTTCTGGAAACTGCCTTTTCTCCATTTTCATATAAAACCAAAAGATCATTATCAGAAATAGAAATTTCTTTTATGGCTTTGTCACTATTAATCTCTTGTGCGACTTGGCTAAGAGTAATTTCTTTGTCTTGGTTCAGAGTTTCTGGGTTGAATAAAGTAAAAATAGAAGATATTAATAGAAAAATTAAAATTATAAAGAAAAATTTTTGTATTGCTTTTTTTGCCATATATTAGTTCTTCTAAATGAATTAAGAAGGAAACAATAAATCTTTTACCTTCTCAATATTATATTTTTAATGATAAGTAAATTCTATCATTATTTATCTCAATAATTTTTGCTTTAACGCCTTGATCAATCTTTAAGTTTTCAGGTAAATTTTTGTTTATATCTTCAGGAATTTCTGATGAATGGATTAATCCCTCTAACCCATCTTCTCCAAATTTTATAAAAACTCCAAAATTTGTTATTCCTGTAATTTTACCTTCAACTATATCACTAACTTTATATTTCTTTAGACTTTCTTTAATTTGCTCAAGCATACATGCTTTTTCAGAAAGAATTATCTTTTCCTCTGATTGATCTAATGCGAAAAGTTTTACTTTTAATTTCTGACCAACAAATTTTTGGAGTTCTTTTATGATTTTAAAAGATTCTCCTCCTTCAACTCTGGGATAATGTTCAGGAGATAATTGAGAAGTAGGGAGAAAGGCAGACACGCCCATTATTTGGGCTAACAACCCTCCTTTATTCGCTCCTGAAATTTTTATTTCAAAAGTTTCCTCTTCTTCTTTTTTTCTCTTTAATTCGTCCCAACTAAGTTCTTTTGAGGCATCTTTTGGAGATAACTCACGGTAACCATCTTCGTTCTCTATATTAGTTATTTTAGCTAATATTTTTTCTCCAACTTTTAAACTTTTTAAAATATCTTTGGATTCATAAAGGGCCCTGCCATAAATAATGCCAATTCCCTTAAAACCGAGATCTAAAAATAAAGTATTAGACTCAGATGTAATAATTGTTCCTTCTACGATTTCTCCAACTTTAGGAGGGCAAAGTATTTCTTGTTTATCTTTCTTTAAAATTTTTACAGACATATATGTTAATATACATAAAAATATGTCTGATTGCAAGAGCAGATAGGCTATGGTAGAATAAATATATAGTAAATTTGTAATTATTTATATGAATATTATTTGGCATGGACAATCTTTTTTCGAAATAAGCACAAAGGATATTAAGAACGAAGAATTAAAAATTGCGATTGATCCATTTGACAAAAGCATAGGCCTTAAGCTCCCAAAAGTAGAAGCCCAGATTTTACTTATAACTCATAATCATTCAGATCATTCTAACAAAAAGGCGATAAGTGGTAGTCCTTTTTTGATTGAAAGCCCAGGCGAATATGAAACAAAAGGTGTTTATATAAAAGGAGTTCAAGGATTTCATGACGATTCTCAGGGCAAAGAAAAAGGAAAAGTTGTTTTTTATATAATAGAAGTAGAAAATATAAGAATTTGTCATTTATCAGATATTGGACAAAAAGAATTGACATCTGAACAAATTGAGCAGATAGGAAATATTGATATTTTGATGATCCCTGTAGGTGGAGTTTATACTCTTGATGCCAAACAAGCGGCAAATATTATTTCCCAAATTGAGCCTAAAATAGTTATTCCAATGCACTATCAAGTTCCTAATTTGAATCTTAAGCTTAATTCTTTGGAACAATTTTTAAAAGAAATTGGTTCTTCGAATGCTGAACCACAGAAAAAATTTAAAGTAAAAATGTCTGATATCCCGAAGGAAACAATGCAAACAATAGTTTTTGAAATTTATTAAAATGAGTCTTTTAAGGAAAGTTCAAACATCAAATTTGCTTTATAGGAAATTTATTTTTTGGATTATAATAATTATTTTAACAATAATATTGGGTATTTTATTTTTTAAAAATTCTGAAAATACACTACAAAATATTTTTAATAACCCATTAAATATTGAACAAAAAATAAAAGAGCTTTGGCCAGAACAGACAGAACAAAGAATAAAAAAAGAGTTTAGTAATTTTAAAGAAATATTGAATACAATAAACCAGTCAATAAAACAAGAACAACCAAACTAAATTTATGGCAAAAGATATTAAAAAACAGGAAAATGAAATAGGGTATATAAAACCCCGAGAGATTGTAGACGAGATGAAGGAAGATTATCTAGACTATGCAATGTCTGTTATCATTTCGCGTGCTTTGCCTGATGTTAGAGATGGCCTAAAGCCAGTGCATAGAAGAATTTTGTATACAATGTATGAGGACGGACTTCGACATGATGCAAAATTTAGAAAATCAGCTACTGTTGTTGGAGCAACATTAGGAAAATATCATCCTCATGGGGACATGGCACTTTATGGAGCGTTAGTTAGAATGGCCCAAGATTTTTCATTAAGATACCCATTAATTAAAGGCCAAGGAAATTTTGGATCTCAAGACGGGGATTCTGCGGCCGCGCAAAGATATACAGAATGTAAACTTTCTTCTATAGGAGAAATTATGCTAGATGATATCGAAAAAGAAACAGTTGAATTTAGGCCTAACTATGATGGTACAAGAAAAGAACCAAAAGTATTGCCTTCTCCTTTGCCTCAACTTTTATTAAACGGTTCATTTGGAATTGCTGTTGGTATGGCAACCAGTATTCCTCCCCATAACCTTACTGAAGTTTGTGATGCAACCATTTATTTAATTGATAATCCTAAAGCTACAACAGAAGATCTCTTCCAATTTGTAAAAGGCCCTGATTTTCCAACAGGGGGGATAATTTATGGCAAAAAAGATATTATATCTGCTTATTCTCAAGGCAAGGGGCCAATTTTAATACGAGGAAAAGCTGAAATAGAAGAGCATCAAAAAGGTTTTCAAATTATTATTACAGAAATTCCTTATCAAGTAGAAAAATCGGAATTACTTAAACAGATAGCAAAATTAGTTGAGGATAAAAGAATAGAAGGAGTAAGGGATGCTAGAGACGAATCAGATAAAGAAGGAATGCGCATAGTCCTTGAACTTAAACAAGGAGCTTTTCCAAGGAAAATTCTTAATTGTCTTTATAAGTGGACATCTCTTCAAAGAACATTTCATTTGAATATGTTAGCTTTGGTTGATGGTATCCAACCCAAGATTTTATCTTTGTCTGAAGTTTTAGAATTGTATTTAAAGCACAAACAAGAGATTGTTAAAAAAAGAATCACTTTTGATTTGGCAAAAGCTAAAGCCAGAGGCCATATTTTAGAAGGGCTTAGTATTGCTCAAAAGAATATTGATAAAGTTATAGCCACTATTAAAAAATCAACAAGTCGGGATGATGCTAGAAAGAATTTAGAAAAGAAATTTAAACTTACTTCAATTCAAGCGAATGCCATTCTAGAAATGAAACTTCAATCACTTGCCAAATTAGAAAGAGAAAAAATTGAGAATGAACTTAAAGAAATAAAAGCTAAAATAAAAGAATTAACAGAGATATTAAAAAGTGTGAGTAAGATAAAAGCGATTGTGAAAAAAGAGATTAAAGAAATTAGAGAAAAGTATAATGACGCTAGGAAGACAAAAATGTTTTCTGGGAAGCCGGATGAAATAGGAGATGAGGACTTGATCCCAAAAGAAGAAATAATAATTACGCTAACAAAGAGTGGATATATTAAGAGAGTTAAATCAGATATTTATAAGGTTCAACATAGAGGAGGAAAAGGAATTTTGGGGATGGGAACCAACGAAGAAGATTTTGTGGAACACTTTTGTTTAACAAATACCTTGGATAATTTACTCTTCTTTACTGATTCAGGAAAAGTTTTCCAATCCCAAGCATATGAAATTCCAGAAGCATCAAGAATATCTAAAGGAAGAGGGCTTTTAAACTTTTTAGAACTTTCTCAAGGGGAAAAAGTAATGCAACTTATTAAATACAGTAAAGAAGAAATAAAACAAGGAATGAAATATCTAGTAATGGTAACTAAAAATGGTATAATTAAAAAAACAAAAGTAGAAGATTTTGAGAATGTACGTAGATCTGGATTGAGAGCTATAAAATTAGGGAAAGAAGACGCACTAAGAGGCGTTGTAATTGTAGGTGATGGAGAAGAAATAATGTTAATAACCAAAGCAGGAAAATCAATTAGATTTAAGCAAAAAGATATCAGGCATATGGGGAGAACAGCATCTGGAGTTAGAGGCATAAGATTAAAAAAAGATGATGGAATAGTTGGAATAGATATAATAAAGAAAGAAGATAAAAAAAATAAATTGAAGAAATATCTTTTAGTCGTAGCTGAAAATGGTTATGGAAAAAGAACTAAGATAAAAGAATATAGAATTCAGAAAAGAGGAGGGTCAGGAATTAAAACAGCGAGGATCAATGAAAAGACAGGCCAGATTGTTTATTCTAAAATTGTGGATGAAGAATTAAAAGATTTGATTGTTATTTCTAAAAAAGGACAAGTTATTCGTATACCACTTAAATCAATTTCTATAATTGGTCGTTCGGCATCAGGTGTAAGAGTTATGAGAATGTCGAAAACAGATAAAGTAGCTTCTGCTATTTGTCTATAATAAAATTTATGTCTAAATTTGTTGACCCTATTGAGGTCTTAAATAAATTAAACCTAAAAGATAATATGACTGCAGCTGATTTTGGTTGTGGTTCTGGAGGATGGGTTATACCTCTATCTAAGATATTGGAGCAAGGGGTAATTTATGCTATTGATCTCCAAGAAGAAATGTTATCGGTCTTAGAAAGTAAATTAAAAGCAGAAAACATACAGAATGTTAGAAAAATTTTATCAAATATAGAAGATAACAAAGATTTGAAAATGTCTCCTTTATCTTGTAATTTAGTCTTAATGACTAATCTTTTATTCCAAGTAGAAAATAGAAAGCAGGTTTTTGAACAAGCAGATAGAGTTCTGAAACAAAAAGGAATAATTTTAGTTGTTGACTGGAAACCAAATAATTTGTTGGAACCTAAAAAAGGAAAAGTTTCTATTGATGAAGTAAAAAAGATAGCAGAAGAATTTAATTTTGAATTAAAAAAGGAATTTTCAGCTGGAGATTATCACTATGCTCTTGTATTTGAAAAAAAATAGATTTATTATAATAATAGTTTATGAAAAAAATATTTAACAAAATAATACTTTTTATTTTATTTTCCGCATTGCTTTTCCCGTTGTTTGCTTATGCAGATGTCACGATTGAACCGCCAATTAAATATCATAGTGTTGAAGAAGTAATAGGAGCTATTGTTAATTGGGTTTATAATATAGCTTTAGTTATAGCTCCATTGATGATAATGATTGGAGGATTTTATTTAATAACAGCAGCTGGAGATCCTGAAAAAGTTAATACAGGTAAAAAAATAATTACTTGGACAATTGTAGGTATAGTTGTTGTTTTACTAGCTACAAGTGCTAAGTTTGTAATAGAAACTATTTTGCAGGAAGGCACAACATAATAAAATATTATAATAAAAAGGTCGAATTTACTATCAAGAAAATAAAACTTTAATAATATGAAAAAAAGTTTATCAGCATTAATTTTAATAAGTCTTATCACGCTTTTCGTTTTACCGGCTATGATGCCTGTTATGGCAGGTGATGAAGATGAAGTAAATGTAGGGCAAGCCCCGACTATAATCACAGACGCCTCTCAAATAACAACAGTAATCAATAATGTTGTGAATTGGTTCTTCCTAATTGTAATGACTGTAGCTGCTATATTTATTCTTGTATCTGCTTGGACATTTTTGACTGCAGGAGGAAACCCAGATTCAATTACAAAAGCAAGACAAATGTTAATATATGCTTTGGTAGGAGTAGTAGTAGCTGTATTGGCAAAAGGTCTTCCTATTTTAATACAGAGCATTCTGGAATCAAGTAGATAAAAAAATTAATAAAAGATTTAATTTACTGGAACGGGTTTAAATCCGTTCCAGTTTTTGTTAGAATAAAAAGTAGAAAAGGCCCTCGTGGCGAAATTGGTAGACGCGTATGGTTTAGGACCATATCTCATTTTGAGGTGCAGGTTCAAGTCCTGCCGAGGGCACAATAAAAAAGCCTTTAAAGGCTTTTTTAAATTTAGATTAATTTTAATTTATTTATTCTTCTTCTTCTTGGATAACAATCTTCTTCAATTTTTTAGCAATCATTGGAATTTTTACAGTTAAGATACCTTTTTTCAAAGATGCCTTTATTTTTGATGGATCAAGATCTTCCGGCAAACTTACTTTTCTGGAAAAAGAACCCCAGTAACATTCTTGATAAAAATAATCTTTTTCTTGTATTTCTTCGGTTTTCTCTCTTTTTCCCTTTATGATTAAAAAATCATTTTCAACAGATATGTCTAAGTCTTCTGGTTTTATCCCTGCTACTGGTGCTTGAATGACAAAAGAAGATTTTGTTTGATAAACATCGATAGCCAGTTGACCATCAGTTTTCATCCAGTCTTCAGATTCCTCTTTCGCTTTTTGTATGGGGGCTTGTTTTTTTTCTATTTTTTTCTTTGAAGATTGTTTATTCCCCTTTTTTTCTACTTCTTCAACTATTTCATTTTCATCATCAAAATCAATTTCATTTTTGAGTTTTTTAAAAAAAGACATATTATTAATATTAATTATTTTATTTTACAGACACCTTTTATTTTTTTTAATCTTCTACAAAAAATTAAAATAAATAAAGCTGTAATTGGAAGGATAAAAATTAATGTCCATCCGTCACCTCTTATTATAAACAAATTATAGAAACCATGCAATATGCTTGCTAAAAATAATCCGATCAAGAAAATTTTCTTCTGATTTTTTAAATTAAAAAAGGAAAGAGCTAAGAAATATCCCAAGACTCCAGAACACAAAGTGTGTAAAAACGTAGCAGTTAAAAAACGCCAAGTTGTTATGTCTAATGTCTTTAATAATTCTAAAAAAGGATGATATTTATAAAGTATCAAAATATTTTCTAAAGCAGCAAACCCTAGCGCGGAAATAATCATATAAAGCATAAGATCAAAAGGTTCATCCAACTCTGAATTTTTTAATATCTCAAATTTTATTACGAGGTACTTTAAATATTCTTCAACAAACGCTCCACCAAGAAAAATATATAAAACTGATTTTGGTGACAAAATTTCTTTGAATGTCATCTCCACGAAAATTGCACAAAAAGCAGCTACCATACCATATAAAAAAACCTTTAGAATTTGTTTATTTGATTCTGGATGTACATCTCTTCGTAAATAGAACAGAAGCCAAATGATACTAGGTAGGAAACCAAAAAGATAAAGTAAATAAATCATAATAGATATTTATTTAGGCCAATCTTCAGCCATTAAACATTTTTTCTTATTTCTTAAGGATAATTTTTGATAAATTTCTTCGGTAATAAAAGGCATAAAAGGGTGTAGAAGTTTTATTGAATTTAATAGGACATATAATAGAATTTTTTGAGTATTCTCTTTTTCTTTTTGATTTTTGGCATTTAGAATTTGCTTCTTAGATTTTTCTATATATTTATCACAAAATTTGTGCCAGAAAAAATGATATATATTTTGCGCTGATTCATGAAAACGAGATTTATCTAAATTATTGCTTATTAATTTAATCGTTTTATCAAGTTGCTTCAGAATTTCTTCATCTGCCTTTGTTGAGTTTTTATTAGTATTTAATAATTTATTCTCGGGATAAACATTTGAGGGTTTATTTGCCAAAACAAATCGGGTGGCATTCCAAATTTTATTAGCAAATTTTTTCTGAGTTATAATTTTTTCTTCAGAAATAACAACATCTTTTCCAGGGCTTGTTCCAAAAATAAGAGCCATTCTTAATGCGTCAGATCCATAAAGGTCAGCAACCCCCAAGGGGTTGATTACATTTCCTTTGGATTTTGACATTTTTTGACGATCTTTAGCTAATACTAATCCGTGAAGATGAACTTTGTGGAAGGGGATTTTATTTGTGGCGTATATGCCAAGCATAATCATCCTTGCTACCCAGAAGAAAAGAATATCTCTTCCAGTTTCCATAACTGCAGTTGGATAAAAATATTCAAAATCATCAGTAGTAAAACCAAATATATTCTTTTTGTCTTTTTTTGTTTTCCCTTGGCTAAGTAATGTTGCAAATGGCCATTGTCCCGAAGAGAACCAAGTATCAAAAGTATCAGTTTCTTGGATTAGATTTTTACTTCCACATTTTGAACACTTTTTAGGTTGTTTTCCATCCGTGGTTATAATATTCTGACAATCTTTGCAATACCAAATAGGCATTCTAATCCCCCATGTGATTTGTCTGGATATATTCCAGTCCTGAATATTTTTCATCCAATGGAGATAAATCTTTTTAAAATAAGAAGGGATAAATTCTACTTTTTTTTCATTTACCACTTTTATTGCTTGTTGAGCCAATGGTTTAATTTTAACGAACCATTGTTTTGATATTAAGGGCTCAATTGGAGTTTCACATTTATAACAAACAGCAATATTATGTTTGTAATCTTCTTCTTTCTCAAATAAGTTTAAATCTTTTAAATCTTGTATAACTTTTTCTCGACATTCCATAATTTTTAATCCAGCATATTTCTTTCCAGCTTTTTCAGTCATTCTTGTTTTTTTATCAATAATTTCAATTGCTTCTAATTTATTGTTTTTGGCAATTTCGAAATCAACTTGACTACTGGATGGAGTTACCTTAAGCGCCCCAGTCCCAAAATCCATGTCTATTCTTTTATCAGAAATAATTGGTATTTCTCTATTTGATAAAGGCAAAATAACTCTTTTACCAATTAAACTTATAAATCTTTTATCCTTTGGATTTACAGCTACAGCTGTGTCTCCCAACATTGTTTCTGGTCTTGTTGTAGCCACAGTAATAAATTCTTTAGAATCTTTTAAAGGATATTTTATATAATAAAGTTTTCCATTTATTTGTTTATGTTTTACTTCTAAATTTGAAAGTGATGTCTCATGGTTAGGACACCAATTTATAACTCTATTCCCCCTATAAACTAGTTTATCATCATAAAGTTTTTTAAAAGTTTTATAAACAATTTTAATAATATCTTTGTCCAACGTGAATTTTTCCTTTGACCAGTCACAAGACACTCCTAATTTCTTAAATTGATTTTTAACAATCTTTTTATTCTCTTCACAGAAATCCCAAATCATTTTATAAAGCTGATCAGACGAATATTGAAATCTTGTTTTTCCTTGTTTTTTTAAATATCTTTCAAAGACAACTTGGGTTTCAAAACCAGCATGGTCAATTCCTGGGAGCCATAATACTTCTTTTCCTCTCATTCTTTGAGAACGAATCATTATGTCTTCTAAGGTAATAAAAACAGCATGGCCAATATGAAGAGAGCCATTGGCATTGACCGGAGGCATAATTATACAAAATGGTTTTTTCTTACTTTTTGGATTAGATTTTAAAACTCCAGATTTCTCCCAAAGTTTATAAATCTTATCTTCTATCTCGTTAGGTTTATAAGTTTTAGAAAGCTTCATATTCTTAAGTTAGAATTTACTTTTATCTTTTGAGGATTTTTTATTGCTTTATTTTTGTTAAAATATCCAACTATTCCAATCATGGCAGCATTGTCTGTACAGGACCTTGAATTTGGCGCAGAAAAAAAACATTTAGGAATTTCTTTTTCAATTTTCTTTTTAAATTGTTTTTTTAATTCTTGATTAGCTGCCACTCCACCTCCTAGGATTATTGTTTTTACTTTATAATCTTTAGCTGCTTTAATTGTTTTTTTAATTAAGACATCAATAATTGACTGCTGAATTTCTTTGGCCATCTCAGAAATGTATTTTTTGGAAGTTCTTATTTTTTTGTTTCTTTTTTTATAGTCGTACAGAACAGCTGTTTTTAAACCAGAAAAACTAAAATCATAATCTTTTGAATACATCATTGGCCTAGGTAGCTTAATTTGAAATTTAGGAACAGATATTGGATATTTTTTAATTTGTTTTTCAATGCTCGGTCCTCCTGGATAAGCAAGGCCTAAAATTCTTGCTGTCTTATCAAAACATTCTCCAGCTGCATCGTCTCTTGTCTCTCCAATTATTTCATAATCTTTGATTTTCTTCATTAATATTATTTGGGTGTGCCCTCCGCTAACCACTGAGCAAATTACTGGGAACTTAAGGTTAGCATTCCCATTAATAAAATTAGCCAGAATATGCCCTTCAATATGGTTAACAGGGATTAAGCGTATGCTCCACATAAAAGACAAAGATTTAGCAAAGTTCAGTCCTACCCATAAACAAGGTTCTAGACCAGGGCCTATTGTAACGGCAATTAAATCTGGTTTTGCAAATTTCTCTTTCTTTTTAGCTTCTTGTAATGCTTGTTTCAAAACAGGTACTAAATTTTTTTCATGTTCTCTTTTAGCTAAACTTGGATAAACTCCTCCATATTTTCTATGAATATCTATTTGAGAGGAAATAATATTAGAAAGAACTTTAATCTTCTTCTTTTCAATTTTTAATATAGAAATACATGTATCGTCGCAAGATGTATCGATAGAAAGTATAATCATATTCTTAATCTTACCTAAACTATTGTAATTTTTCAAATTTTAAGTTAGTTTATTACTGTATGACCCTATCATCTAGTGGTTAGGATACTAGGTTTTCATCCTAGAAACCGGGGTTCGACTCCCCGTAGGGTCGCTTATGCATTCTATACTTTAAATTTGTTTATAATTGATAAAATCAAGAATTAAAATATAAAAATATGGAAATGAAGAAAAATGAGTTAACTTTTAGTCCAATAAAAATTAGTCAGCTTTTTAGACAAAGTTTTAAAATTTTAAGAGAAAAATTAGGAGTTTTTATTGGTTTATCGCTCATTCCAGTTTTAATAATATTTTTATTTGTTTCTTCAAAATTTGGAAGTTATACAATTTCCTATTTTTTTGCGTTGTTATTTGATGGTGCATCTTTAATTTATCTTTTAATGTATTTTTTATATCTTGTTGCAATTATAATATTTTTTATTACTATTATTATCTATTCATCTCTTGCAATGTTGTATATTGTAAAAGAAAGAAATCGAAAGATAGATATCAAAGAAGTTTTTAAAAAGGCAAAATCTAAATTTCCTTCAGCGTTTTTAATTGGTTTATTATTCTCCATAATTTTTTCGGTTCTTTTAATTATTACATTTATATCACTCTTTATTATTACTTGGGCTGGCTTAGGCGCATTGCCCGTTGTCATTATTCTTGGCTTGTTACTTCTTTTTTTCGGAATTAATGTTGAAATTCAGCTTGCTTTTAGCATCGTTATTTTAGTTGCAGAAGACATTAGAATCAAAGAGGCATTTTTGAAAAGTAAAAGATTATTAGGCGAAAATCTCTCAGCAATATTTGGAAAAAATATTTTAAAAATATTTATCGGAATATTGATTTTATTTATCTATCAAGCCCTCGTCATTTTTTCAGCTGTTTTGCTTTTGATTAGCCCTCTGTTTTTTCCATTCTGTGTTATTTTCTCTTTTTTACTTTATGAAAACTTAAGATTTTTGCCTAATCGCAATTAACGAAATTGTGAAATAATTTAATGTTAAGATTTTACGGATAATAAGTTTTATTTTTTTAATAGATATAAACATGCAAAACTATATTAATATTGGCCGGATTTCTGATATTACTAATAAAAAAGATAGAATACTTTTTCGTATATTCGAAATATTACCTGGCTTTTTAAGTATAAGTACTCTGACTTTTGCTTTAGTGTTTTCCTGGTCCAAACCAATTTGGGTTGCTTTCTTCGTGATTCTTTTTGATGTTTATTGGACTTTAAAAGTTTATTATCTTTCTTTCCATCAAGTTGTTTCTTTTAGAAAAATGAAAAAAAATCTGAAGGTTAACTGGGGGAAAGAAATTAAAAAATATCCTGAATCAAAAAACATTTATCAATTAATAATTTTACCAATGGCAAATGAAAATTGGGAAATAGTTAATGAAACATTAGAGTCGCTTAAAAATTCTGTATATCCAAAAGATAAAATGATTGTTGTTTTAGCCCAAGAACAAGCGGGCGGAGAAGAATCAAAAAAAATAGGAAAAATGGCTGAAAAATATTATGGAAACTCTTTTTATAGTTTTTTAATTACAGAACATCCGAGTAATGTTGAAGGAGAAGTAAGAGGCAAGGGCTCTAATATGGCTTTTGCCGGGAAACAAGTTATAAAATTAATAGAAGAAAAAGGAATTCCATTAAAGAATATTATTGTATCTGCTTTTGATATTGATACCAAAGTTTATCCTCAGTATTTTAATCGTTTGGTTTATTGTTATTTTAAAGCAAAAAGACCGGAAAGATCTAGTTTCCAACCTATCCCTGTTTATCATAACAATATCTGGCAATCCAAGGCATTTACTAGAGTTGTAGCTGCTTCTAATAGTTTCTGGCAGATGATGCAACAGGAAAAACCAGAACAATTGGTTACTTATTCTTCTCATTCAATGTCTGCAGGAGTTTTCTTTAACGTAGGATATCCTCATAATATTGTATCTGATGATTCTCGAATATTTTGGAAAGCATTTTTAAAATATGATGGCGACTATGAAGCAATTCCTTTATATTATCCTCTTTCAATGGATGTAGTAATGGGAGAGAATTTTTTAAAGACCATGGTAAACCAATATAAACAACAGAAACGATGGGCCTGGGGAGTCATCGAAATACCATATGTTTTTTTAAATTTTTTAAAAAATAAAAAGATCCCTATCAAGAAAAAGATTCTTCATGCCCTGGTTCTTTTGGATGGTTTTTGGTCTTGGGCCTGCGCTTCTTTATTGATATGTTTTTTAGGATGGCTGCCTATCTTCTTTGGAGGAGAAGCGTTTAATACTACAGTTCTTTCTTATAAGCTTCCTAAGATAACAGCATTAATTTTAACTTTTTCAATGGTAGGGATGATTACAGGTGCCTTAATAAATATTTGCTATTTACCTCCTATGCCCAAAAATATGAAGGGGTTTAAAAAAATATTTATGATTTTACAATGGGCCTTTCTTCCAATCACTTTAATAATATTTGGAGCTTTCCCAGCACTTGATGCTCAAATAAAATTAATCCTTGGAAAGGATTTAGAGTTTTGGAATACGCCGAAACCGAGGTAATAAAATTATTCCAAATGAATTATCTTTTGAAACTTTTTTAATTTATCCTTTAAACCAGGATATTTTTTTAGAGTTGGATCTTGTCTTAAAATCTCTAATGCAGAGGTTTTTGTTTTTTCTAACAAAGGGATATTTTGAAAATTCTTCATTGCTAAATCAGGAATTCCCCACTGTTTTCCTCCGTATAGACTACCCGGTCCTCTAATTTCTAAATCTTTTTCAGATAATTCAAATCCGTCTTCAGCTTTAATAATTGCTTTTAATCGTTGATTTGTTTTTTTAGAAGCAGAATCGGTTAACAAAAAACAATAAGATTGGATGTCTGATCTTCCTACTCTTCCTCTAAATTGATGTAGTTGAGCTAGCCCAAATCTCTCTGCTCCCTGAATCATCATTACCGTGGCATCAGGGATATCAATTCCTACTTCCACCACAGATGTTGAAATTAAAATATCTATTCTTTTGTTTTTAAAATTTCTCATTATTTTCGTTCTTTCGCCTGTTTTCATTTTCCCATGCATCATTTCTACATTTAAATCTGGAAAAACTTGTTCCGACAATTTTTCATATTCCTGTTTTACGGCTTTTACATTATTCCAAGTAGAATTGGTTTTTTTTCCAGAGCTATCAATTCTAGGACAAATAATAAATGCTTGGTTTCCCATTTCAACTTGTTGTCTTATAAAATCAAATGCTTTGTTTCTTTCTTTTGGAGGGATAACTTTAGTAATTATCTTTTTTCTCCCTTTGGGCATTTCATCTAAAATAGATAAATCAAGATCTCCGTAAATTGTAAGAGCTAAACTACGGGGGATTGGAGTGGCAGTCATTGATAACAAATGAGGAATAATTCTTTTTTTAGAATCAGTGGATCGTTGAATTAATTTTGCCCTTTGTTCTACTCCGAATCTATGTTGTTCGTCAACAATGCAAAGTCCTAGCCCGCCAATCTTTTCTTTATTTGGCAAACTAAATTTAACTTTATCTTGGATTAAAGAATGGGTACCGATTAAAATATCTATTTCTCCTTTCTTTGTTCTTTCTAATAATTTACGCCTGGATATTTCTATTGTTTCATTTTCTAGTTTTAAGGAAATAATTTTATCTTCTTTTCCTGTTAAAAGTGCAATTCTAATTTTAAGAGGTCTTAATAATCTTGAAACTTCTTGAAAGTGTTGTTTAGCTAATATTTCAGTTGGGGCCATAAAAGCAACTTGATATCCTGCTTTAACTACATTAAGAGCGGCGATTACAGCTACTATCGTTTTCCCAGAACCAACATCTCCCTCTAGTAATCTAGACATGGGTCTGGGATTCTCCATGTCTTTTAAAATCTGCCAGGTACTTTTTCTTTGAGCATCTGTTAATTTATAAGACAAAGAATCTACAAATCTTTTAGTAATTTTTACATTAAAAGAAATTGCTGGGGATTTTTCTTTGTTTAACTTTAACTTTTCATTCAGAATAAAAACTTGAATTAAGAAAAGCTCTTCAAATACAAATCTTTTTCTTGCTTTTTCAGCTAAAGAAGCAGAATCTGGAAAATGGATTTGCCAAATAGCTTGGCTTCGAGATATAAAGTTATATTTTTTAAGTATTTCTTCGGGTAAAACTTCTGGGATCTGATTTTTAAATTGAGCCAGTAATGGCCTTAAAATAGAACGAAGCCATCTAGATGATAATCCTTCTGTTTCTGGATAGACAGGAATCATTCTGCCGGTATGAGTTAATGTATCTACAGATAATTTGTTTTCTACTTCTAATATTTTTTCATATGTTGGATTAGAAAGAAAAAATCCATTCTGGTCAGAGCTAACTTTCCCGGCTAAGCAAATCCAATCATCTTTTTTTAAGCTCTTTGCAATATATGGTCGGCTGAACCAAACAACTTTTATGGATGCTGTTTTGTCTTGAACAATTACTTCGGTTATAAACATTTTCTTTTTCCATGTTCGAGAGGTTTTTATGTCTATAACTTTTCCTTGTAAACAACAAATTTCATTTACTTTAACTTTAGAAATTGGAAGTATATTAGAAAAGTTCTCATATCTATGAGGAAAATGAAAAAGCAGGTCCTCTATGGTTTTGATTTTCATCTTTTTCAATCTTTTTAAAAAGATTGGACCTACTCTGGGAACATTTTGAATTGGAGTATCTAATTGCATAATTCTGTGCTCAATTTTAAACTTTGCTCGAACCCATTTTGAACGAAGCGCCACAGGCGTTTCGCAAAACCCGCACACTAAACCCATTGTAGCGAAAATTCGCAAAGGATAAAAGCATAACGCAACACGCCTCTGCGCTGCCACAAAGTGGCGGCTACGCCTCAACAAAATTTTCTTCTACAATTTTTTAGATTTCGTGCGTCCCCTAAAAATCCAAATAAGGAAGAAGAAAATTTGTTTCAGCGTTCTACCCTAACGGGCAGGCGGAGTGCATGCTGACTTTTTCGCTCGCAGGCAAAAAGTTTCCTCCCTGTCCTTAAATGGTAATCGAGTGTATGTTGGTGTGTTCATACTTCTATAATAAACGAGGAGGATTGTTGCGTTGATTGTTTAAACTCGCCACGCAAAAGATTTACAAAATCGGCAAGATGTAGTATCTTTATCTTAAGTAATTGTTTTCCATAAAATTAAAACTATGTATGTTAAATTAGAACCATTTGGATGGAATATTTATGGTGAGACGATAGGTGGCGCCTGGTTAAGTTTAATTGAAGCAATCAGTAAAAACGGAGTACTTACGGAAGATGAAGGTAGAAAAAGGTTAAGCCTGCAAAATATTCGCATAAAATCGGCAACGCAGTCTTTTCCTGATCCTCTTATTGGAAAATATGGGAACAAAAAGAACGTTGACGAAATAATTAACCTCACATTTAATGAAAAAATAATGCACGACTTTGATGTTGTGCCTTCTTTTAGTGTTGGCAGTAAAAGTTATTACGCGAGATTAGAAGATTGGAGAATGTTAGATTTTGTTGTTGCAAGATTGGCCGAAATTCCAGAATCAAAAAAGGCAATCATGAGCTTCGTGAGACAAGAGGACTATCAGAGAACATTAGAAAGACCAAAAGATGATTATTTGCCTTGTATAACTACCATTCAATTTAGACTTATTAAGATTAGTGATGAAAGAGGATATCACATGAACACGTTGTTTAATGCGAGATCCATAGATGCATATCAAAAAGCTTGTGGTAATTTTGCCGCAATTTCCCTTTTATCAAAGGAAGTGGCTGGGCGATTAAAGGAAAAATTAAAAATCCAAATTTGGGTTGGTCCATTAGACGGATTTTTGACGGACGCTCATATTTACCAAGAAACCATTGAGGAAGCGAAGGGAATAATCAAACTATATAAACACTATGACCAAAATACTGAATAATCGAGGGAAAATAAAGTTTGAAAGTAAAGAGAATGAAGATGCTAATCTGCTTAAGATATACGACGGTATCTTAAAAGGCAAAAGAGGATATGTTGTTAAAATGCCAAAAAAAGGCGAGAGTATCGTTGCTTGTTTGTCTGGCGGTCAAGATTCTGTTGCTAATATAGGAATACTGTTAAAAGAATTCGGTTTGAATGTTTATCCATTTTTCATAAACAGGGGCCAGTCCAACTACAAGCATGAAAAGAAAGCGGTAGATTATTTCAACCGATTTTATAAGAGAAAATTTCCAAAACTTTATCACAATTATAAAGAGATAACCGCTATGACCCCCGGGGCGGAGTATAAGGATTTATTGAGAAAAACAAAAAGGATGGTAGACGATATTCCGTTAAGACATAACATATCTTATCCAGCGAGAGGGCCAATAGTGTTTTTAACTGGAATGGAATATGGCTATTCCTTAAAAGCAAACGGCGTTGAAATAAAAACTGTATTCGCTTCTAATATGAGTTCGGATTTTTCGTACCATTGTTCTCAAACTTGGGTTAGATTAATGAATATATTATTTTGTCAGATATTGAATGATTGGTCTTGGCAGTTTATATCATTGCCCATAGAAACGGAGTTCGGAAATTATTTTGATAAGGATGTTTTTATAAAATGGGCTTATGAAAACGGGGTGCCATTACACAAAGCGAGAACCTGCGTTAAATCCTTTGATGTTGAATGTGGCGATTGTCCTACTTGTTGGGATAGGCGAAGAGGATATAAAGAAGCGGGGGTAAAAGACCAAACAAAATATAAGTTTCCGATGTCTGAAAAATATCCGACGTATTATGATCACGAAAAAGAAGAAAAACATGAAAAAAGAAATAGAAGTTAAAATTGAATTAACACCAGAAGAATTTAGCAAATTTACCGGAAGCTCCGCCAGTTTTAATTTTGAAAGAACTTTTGGCTATTTCAAAGAAGATTTTTCAAATATCAAGGAAGGGATTTTTCCAAGAATTAAATATGTGGAAGGAGAGAAAAAAGAGATTATCTTAACTGTAAAAAGGAAAACAAAAGAAAATGCTCAATTTTTTGAGAGAGAAGAAATGGAGGTAAAAGTGAGAGAGGAAGAAAATATTGAAACTTTAAGGGAGATACTAAAATCTTTGGGTTTTAGTAAAGAAATTATTTTTGATAAGAAGCGAAAAAATGTTTTTAAGGATGATATTACCATCTCTTTCGATAAGCTCCCTTTTGGTTTTTTTGTTGAATTTGAGGGCGAACCGAAAAAAATAGAGCAATATCTCAACGAATTTAATCTTTCAAATCGGCCCAGAATTGTCAGAGCATATCTTGGACTGTGGGAAGATTACAGAAAAGCCCACGGTATAGAAGAGGAAAATTGTGTATTCAAATAAAAACCCACCGCACGTTTCCGCGTGGTGGGTTATAGGGGGACGCCTTTATCGCATTCCATTAAGCACGTAGTATTTTGCGACATAGTGCTTGGTGGATACAGAAAGATAGAAGCATCTCCGAGGCCGTTGGATTTTCACGACCTTCATTACTCACGAAGCAAAGTGGCATGCAGAGTTCCGAGGATTGTGAGACAGCAACATCAATCTCCATTCTTTGTTCCCGAATTAGGAAATCAAGGTTACGCTTGCGGTCATGCCGATCGTTTTTGTCTTCAAGGCGACGACGCAGGATGGTATTGGGACTCGCAACAATGACCGCCATCGCAATCATTTGTTCCTTATCCCAAGGCTGTATTTGACGAACTCCGTACTCTTTTCCTTCGATATCGAAGTATACGAAATGTCCATCAGCAAGCCGGATGACCTCGGGATCTCTGCGGTCAAGTTCGTAGAGTTGTCGATTCATCTCTGGGCGTAGTGTTCGACGCACGCTTTCGGGTAGCGCCCGCAACTCTGCGACAGTGACCACACCAGCTAGCTCGCAAAGTATTGGCGATCCCTTGATTTTCTCCATTTTGATCTTACGCTTTCGTGCAAGTTCTTCGGTCTCCGTAACTACTGTTGTTTTACCAACGCCTGGTATACCTCCGATATAAATAAACATTGTTATGCCTCCTTTCGTTTTCAGATTTTAAAGTGCTGTTTGATTAATTTTGATAAAGATACTACATCTTGCCGATTTTGTAAGTCTTTTGCGTCCAATAGTCGGACAAAAATCTGGTGCCCTCGAGAGGAATCGAACCTCTATCGCAAGCTCCGCAAGCTAGTATTCTGTCCGTTAAACTACGAGGGCATTGGCTTTAAAGTATCATAAAAATAGCTATTTTTCAATTTGATTTATCAATATTTTGATGTTAGTATAACAAACATTGGAGAGGTGGCTGAGCGGTCTAAAGCGACACACTGCTAATGTGTTGAGGTTTTCCTCGCGTGGGTTCGAATCCCACCCTCTCCGCCAATAAGCTTAAGAACTTAGATCTTTATTCTTGAACCAAGAGTATATGAATAAAAAAATATTATTAATTTTATTTTTATTGATTTTGATAGTTATTATTGGACACAGGTTTTTTATTTTGCAAGCAGAAAAGAATATTCTAAAAATAGACGAATCAATATTTACTCTTGGTAATAATCAATTAGACAAAGCCATTAAAGATTATTTTTTGTCACAAGAACATTTTAGTTGGAAAACAGTAGATGATAGTCGTAACTTTTGTATTTTTGAAAATTTAAATTCTGAGAATGAATTATTTCCTTTTTATCTTTGGTTGCGTTGTGGTGAATTTATAATAGATGGGGAAGAAGTTAAAGAAAAAAGTGGAATGTCAGGGCCAGTAAAGATTGATTATCCTAACGAATTATCATTTTATGATTTGCAGAAATTTTCTTATGTTCTTCCAAGAGATGGTTCATTATATTCAGATGATATAAAAAACATTTTTCCTTCAAATTTACAGGAGCGAATAAAGAATTTTGATAGCACAATAATCAATGAAAGAATTAAAAATGTTGCTCGTGAAAGCTTTTAACAAATTTTAATTAAGCTTTGTTAAATGACAGATTATAATAAAAAAAATTATAAAATATTTTTAACGGCCAATATTATCAGCTCTTTTATCGCAGGAATATTTGGTCCATTCTATATTCTTTTTGTCCAGGATAAAGGAGGGGGATTAGAAAATTTTGGGATAGCTATGGGGCTCTTGTTATTGGCTCAATCAATAGTTGCCTATTATGCTGGTAAATATTCTGATATTTTTGGAAGAAAACCACTTCTAATATTAGAAGGATATGGACATGCTATTACAGTTATATTGTTCCTTTTTATTTCCCAAATTTGGCAATTATATGTTTTACAAATTATTAGTGGTATATTAGCGGGGCTAGAAGCTACAGCGCATACGTCATTTTTAGGAGATATTACTGAGAAAAAGAGCAGAGGGAGAGACGTAGGTAAATATTATATGGTTGTTGGGACTATATCAGCATTGACAATGATGGCTGGTGGCTATGTCATAGCAGTTGTTGGGTTAAAAATAGTGTTTGTTTTAATGGCGATAGCAGACATAATTTCTACATCTATGTTTTGGATGCTTAAAGAAAATAAAAGCTAAAAATAAATTAAAGAATTTTAGAATAATTAATTCTTTTATATAATTTAATAAATTAGAAATTATTAATTTAATTTTTTTAAGGATTAATTAAAATTTATAAATATATTTTTTGACAAATTTGATATTTCGATGTATAACTATTAACATAATAATTGTTCTTTTAAATATAAGAATATTTACAAAAAAGCGGTTGTAGCCAAAAAATACTAACATTAATTGGTATTTTCTGGCTATGACTGCTTAAGTAGTCCTCTAGTAAAAGGAGAAAACTCTATGAAAGTACAAACCAGTTACGACAAGCAAACGGCAAGTCTTATTGCTGTAGTTATTGGGAAAATGCCTAAAATTTCAAAAGATAGGATGCAGTGGTTAATTGAGCACCCAAAAGTTGTGGAAAAAGTGCTTAAAAATGCATTCTGTTCTCCCGCACAGGACCTGAAAAGTCATCATTAATCTTTATATTTTGATTTTAATGTCGCAAAAAGCCCTTTTTTAGATACAATTAAGGGCTTTATATTTTAAAGAAAATAACTTTGTAAATATAAAATGTATTTATTAAGAAATAAAAAAAATAAGGTTGAAAATAGTTATTTATTTTGCTAAATTAAACTTATAGTTTCTATAGTTTTGATTTGTCTGGAGGGGTCGGATAGCGGCTTATTCCACCGGTTTTGAAAACCGGCGTCCTAACGGACTCGCGAGTTCGAATCTCGCCCCCTCCGCTCTAAGAGATATTATTACTTTTGGCAAAAGAACATTATTGTTCTTTTATTGTTTTTAAAAACTATTAAACGACATATTATTATGCAGAAAACAAATCATTTAACAGAGGGACCTATTCTAAAATCACTTGTAAGATTGTCAATCCCTATTATTTTAGCAAATATTTTACAAACAGCTTATCAAATAACTGATACTTTTTGGGTGGGAAGACTCGGGACTGTTGCTGTTGCAGCTGTTTCTATAAGTTTTCCAATTATTTTTCTTATTATTTCTTTTGGGGGAGGGCTAGCAATGGCTGGAACAATACTTGTTGCTCAATACAAAGGGAAACAAGACCAAAAGACGATAAATCATATTACTTATCAAACATTATTAATGGTTATTATTGTTTCTGCTGTCCTTTCCATTATTGGTTATTTTTTATCTCCTCATCTTATTAATTTAATGGGAGTAGAACCAAATGTTTTTTCAGAAGCGATTATTTATATGAAGATTTCCTTCTTAGGTATGATTTTTATGTTTGCCTATATGGTTTTTCAGTCTTTAATGCGCGGGGTTGGAGACGTTAAGACTCCTATGTATATTGTTTTAGGGACAGTTTTGTTGAACTTAATTCTTGATCCTTTGTTTATTTTTGGTTATAAATTTATTCCTAGTTTTGGTGTTGCGGGAGCAGCAGTTGCTACTGTCGGAACACAGGGGTTGGCAGCAGTTATTGGAATATTTATTTTGATAAAAGGAAATCATCAAATTCAACTTCGTTTGGATGATTTAAAACCAGATTTTGGTTTAATAAAAAAAATGTTTAAAATAGGAATTCCTGCTTCTATAGAACACTCTACAAGAGCATTAGGAATGACTGTTATGACTTTTTTAGTTACAGCTTTTGGGACTTGCACTTTGGCAGCATATGGGATTGGGACTAGAATATTGAGTTTTGTTATTGTTCCGGCCTTAGGATTATCTATTGCGACTTCAACTCTTGTGGGACAGAACATTGGAGCAGGAAAAATAAAAAGAGCTGAAAAAATTACAAAATTAAGTTCTTTTACGGGTTTTATTGTTTTAACAATTATAGGAATAATTATGTTTTTATTCGCAGAGCAAATCTCAACTATTTTTATTCCCGGAGAGATAGATACAATTCAATCAAGTGCTTTGTTTATTAAGTTGATGTCTTTAACCTTTGGATTTATTGGAGTTCAAATGGCTTTAAACGGAGCATTTAGAGGCTCAGGGAATACATTAATTTCAATGATATTATCTATCCTTTCTTTATGGTTTTTAAGATTCCCAATTGCTTATTTTCTCTCTAGTTATACTTATCTTAATGAAATAGGGATTTGGATAGCTTTTCCAATTGCTAATATAATCGCCACTCTAGTAACTATAATTTATTTTTCTAGAGGGACATGGAAAAAAAGAAAGATTACAGAAGAAATAAAGTTGAGAAAAGAAACGACAGAGGAAACCATTATAGAAGAAAGTAGAATTAATTAATTTCTTCACGAGCGATTGCAACTCCGAAAACATTTTTTGCTCCAGCATTTTTTAGAACCCGAGCACACTCTTCCATGGTTGCTCCAGTAGTAAAAACATCATCCACTAAAAATATTTCTTTGCCTTGAATCTCTAAAGCATTTTTTATTTTAAAAACATTTTTAATATTTTCCATTCTTTCTAATTTAGAAAGACTAGATTGAGATTTAGTTTTTTTAATTTTTATAAGGTTATTTATTAAAATAGGTACTTTTAAAGAAGTAGAAAGTTGTTGGGCAATCTCTTCTGATTGGTTATATCCTCGCCATCTTTTTTTAAAAGAAGAAATAGGAACGGGAATTAAAAGAGCATTATTTTCTAATATTGTTTTGTTTTTTGTTAAGAGAAAATGTGATATTATTAGATAACAAAAGTAAGGAGTTAGTTCTCTTAAAAAAGGAGGATATTTGAATTTTTTAATAGCTTTTTTTATCAAAAGGTTTTTATAGGAAACAGCAAAAAAAAGTTTATCCAGATTTTTATTTTGGTGTTTAATGCAAATATCTTGTTCAGATACCCTTTGCATGCAAAAAGGGCAATATTCATATTCTAATATATCAATGGTTGCTAGGCAGTTAGAACAAATCCAGTCTCCTTCTTTTTGGCAATTAAGGCAAAAGCGAGGGAAAAATGTATCCAGAATAATATTTTTATATTTAATAAATTTAAATATTTTAGAAAGTTTTTTAAACATATAGAATAGTTTGTTTACATCTTTTATGTTATTATATACAATAGTATAAAAGCAAGTTATAAAACAATAAAACTATGGCATTGGGTATCACAAAAATGTTTTCCAAGAATTGTATAGGTATAGATATTGGAACTTTCTCTATCAAAATTGTTGAAGTTTCTCGTATTGGTAAAAAAACTAAAATTGAAAATTATATTGAGTTTCAAGTCCCTTCTGAAGAGGATTCTCTTTTTAAGGTTTTTGGAGATGAAAATCTTTTGTTATTAAGTGATAAAATTTCGGAAATAATAAAAGAGTTATTGAAAAAAGCGAAGATTAAAGAAAAAAATGTTTTTCTCTCTATCCCTGATTTTTCTACTTTCTTTACTACCTTTGAATTACCATCAATGTCAGTATCTGAGTTACCAAAGGCAATAGAGTTTGAGGCTCGTCACCATGTTCCTTTACCATTATCAAAGGTTACATTTGATTGGGAATTGCTTAAAGATAAAAAAAACATTGGAGAGATAAGAGAACATCGTATATTATTAGTTGCTGTACCTAATGAGGTTATTAAACAATATCAGAAATTAGCAATTTTATGTAATCTTAATCTTAAAGGACTAGAAGCAGAAGTGTTTGCCTCAATGAGATCTTCAATCAATACGGCCGAAAATAAAAATCCAGTTTGTTTAGTTGATATTGGTTATAAAAGTACTACTATTAATATTGTAAAAAATAAATTATTAGAGCAAAGTCATAGTTTTGATATTTCGGCCAACAACTTAAGTAAAGCTTTAGTTGATTCTTTAAAAGTTAGCTGGCAAGAAGCGGAAAGGATGAAACAAAGTTTTGGATTAAATCCAAATAAATCAGATATCTTTCTTGCTTTGCG